>OGJU01000010.1_pt1 | contig 258442 bp, 176 predicted proteins | sample 1572251 | NCBI WGS metagenome assembly OGJU01 (sample SAMEA2582144, study PRJEB24529) | metagenome | biome: Human gut stool | place: China | collected 2011
CTCAGTTCGCTGGTTCTTCATCAGTTCCTGCTCACGTAGAAATGATGGGATTCCTGGGAATTGGTAACAACCCGATGGTAGGATGTACAGTGGCTTGTGCTGTAGACGTAGCTCAGGCTTTGGCTAAGTAATTAAAGTTACATTATATAAATAAACTCCTGTAGTCCATGTGATTACAGGAGTTTTTTATTTGTGGTAATTTGAAGTAGATGGCAGTTTCAGATACCTTATCTCACCTATCATTTAGAATTGTTGAATGATAGATTTATATACAATGAAAGCTACATTTACATAAAATCATAATCAAAAGAAGCAGCAGGAACGCTTGAACCAGCAGAAAGCTATGAGAGAGGGCAAATCGAAGAGTTAATATCTTTTGCCAACTCAAATCATTTATGAATAACTATTATAGTATTGATTAATAACAGATTGCTATAGTTTACAAGAAGCCGAAATGATAGGATTCTTGGGAATTGGTACCCCCCAATGGTAAGTTGCACTGTGGCTTGCGCTGTAAACGTAGCTCAGGCCTTAGCTAAGTAATAAAAGTTACTTATTATTATACAGGAGAGTATTTTTTATAAGGCACTCTCCTATTTTTATAAAAAAGATGATGATTGTTACAAATAATCTACACTATCGTTGTTTAGTTCTCTACAACAAATTCTTACCATGAACCAGCTTATAACATATCTTTGCAATGAGATAATAATATCCATAAATTATTAAAAAGAGAAGAGGATATAAAGAGAGAATTTTAGAAAATAAAGAATTACATAAAATAAACTCTCGAAAATAATCCAGTATGACACACATCGGACAAATTATTGAAAAAGAGCTCCATCGCCAAGAACGCTCGGTCACATGGTTCGCAAGACGACTCTATTGCGATCGAACTAATGTATATAATATATTTAGAAGACAGAGCTTAGATACAGAACTGTTGTTACGTATATCCATTATATTAGAATACAATTTCTTCCAAATATATTCTGATATATATAACAACAGAACATAGAAATATCTTCTACAACCTTGTATATAAAACAGCAACAATTAAAAGGATATTTATGTTTAAAGAGCATGTATCTTTGCAAAGTTTTTTAAGACAACCAAAGTATATGACTAAAAAGATTACACATTAAAAACAAAAAAGATGAAACAATTTAGAATTTTAAGTATGTTGATGATTGTGCTTATATCAAGCCTGTCATTTGTATCATGTGGAGATGATGATGATGAAACGTCTGGTGATTTCAGTGCCAGCATAGCAGGAGTTTATACAGGTAAACTCAAAGTTGGAACTAATGTTACAGCTGATGCATATGTAGTCACTGTCACCAAAGTATCTTCTTCTGTAGTAAAAGTTACCGCTGACTTCTACACAGATAACGGTAGTGAAAATTACAATGTTACTAAAGAAGGCAATCAATACATTCTTTCAAGCGAAAGCTCATCTGGTATCAACATAACTGTTACAGGTAAAGCAATGACTATAAGTTTCCTTAATAATGCAGGAAGTATGACCACTTTTACCGGAACTCGTGATTAAAGCCCACCAATCTTTACAGTAAAAGTAGAAATTCAGTAAAGGTTACAAATATCCCAAAGCCGTAATTTCCCTTTTCTTGAAAATGAGAAATTACGGCTTTTATAAATAAAAGCTATGAAAATTGTATATAACACTATTCTCTTTACATTACTATTTCTAGCCACAAGCTGTGATCATTCGGAGAAAATCGATGATATAAAACTTGAAATTTCACAAAACATCTTCCGCAACATCGACAATAACGGAGGGAAAATAACTGTTGCTATCACATCTAATTCTGAATGGATCATCGCAAATTCAGCTGATTGGTGCATACCAGACAAATATCAAGGAGAAGGAAACGATATACTTACTATAAAAATTCTAGCTAACACCAAACATGCAAACAGACAAACTAATCTAATCATATCCGCCCAAGGGATAAACCAAACAATCAAGATTTCACAACAAAAAGGAGAAGTTAATCCAGATTTAGATAAAATACACTATCAATTACCCGTTATTTTCCATGTTCTTTATCAAAACGAAAATGACATAAATCAATATATAAAAGAAGACCATTTAAAAGATGTATTAGTGCGAACTAACCATTTCTATCAATCTGAAAAGTGTGGAATTGATATAAATCTCGAATTTGTATTAGCAACCAAAGATAAGAATGGAACCACACTACCAGAACCTGGAGTAGAAAGAGTGCCATTTAATGAGCTTCCTATTGATTGCGAAAAGTTTATGAGAGATAATACAGGAAAATATACATCTTTACTATGGGAACCCAATGAATACATTAACATAATGGTATATCCTTTTACGGATTCGCAGATTTTAGGCATATCTACATTTCCATATAGTTTAAAGGACTTTTTTTTAGAAGGGACTCAACAAGTATCAGCTTCGTGGATCACTTTAGAGAATTTGAGTTTCCCATATTGTATATCGATCAATAGTTCATATATTTATGAGCAAAGTACAGATGAAAGAATTAATCAAAACGATGCTGCAATAACATTAGCACACGAACTCGGACACTATTTAGGATTACGTCATGTATTCTCAGAAGGAGGGACCACTTCAATGTGTACCGATACGGATTATTGCAAAGATACTCCCAGTTATAACCGTAGTGAGTATGAACAATGGCTTAACAATTTGGATAAACAGAATAAATATCAATTAAAAGATTTAGCTAAACGATATAGCTGTGAAAAAGGAGAATATGAAGCACACAACATTATGGACTATGCATATTGCTTTTATAATGAAATAACTTTAGAACAACGAAAAAGAATACGCCATATCTTAAACTATAGCCCACTGATTCCAGGTCCCAAAGAAAGCAGAATAGATACCAGAGGCGTACAAGGCAGATTGAATTTGCCAATATGTATAATGAAATAACATAATCAGGTAAAACGGGGCAGCAAGTATTTCATCGACTGTTCCTCCATAGTAGTCAAATGTCAGAACAAGTCTTGACTATTACAACTAATTATCCGTTTTCTACATCACAATACAAAACTTTTATACAGGATAACTTGTTATTACAATATAACCAAACATCATGAAACGATGCTACTGACATTTTTAAACATACTGGCCACCATCATTGGCGTAATCAGTTTATTGATTGTAACCTATGGAGTATTCGTAGGATTCATCGCTTTTCTCCGTAACGAATTCAAACGGATCAACGGAACCTATACCATCAATAATGTCCGGCAGCTGAGAGCTGATTTCGGCAGTTACCTCTTATTGGGATTAGAATTTCTAATTGCATCAGACATACTAAAGACCGTAGTAGACCCGACTTTAGACGAACTGGCTATTTTAGGAGGTGTAGTTATAGTAAGAACTGTATTATCAGTCTTTCTGAATAAAGAAATAAAAGAACTAGCCGAAGAAGAAAATTCAAAAAGCACATAAATAGATTGGAATAAATAAAAAATGTATTACTTTTGCATGAATTCTTAATGACCTATGGTATGGAATATATCAATGAATTTCACAATGACTGAAATTCCAAAGAATATAAAGGACACGAAATGAAAAAGAACTTACTATTATTACTTTGCTTGTTTTGTCTGGTCAATGTTTGCCATGCAAAAGCGAAAGACACTTTTACCGTTTTCCAATTAAACCTGTGGCATGGATGTACTAAAGTACCCAACGGAGATCAAGGCATTATTGATGTACTGGATCAGATGGATGCGGATGTCGTTTTTCTGTGCGAAATCAGAGACGGAAAACAGTTTATCCCTCATGTGATCGAAGAGCTGGAGAAGAGAGGAAAACATTACTATGGTGAAACGTTTGATCTTGCAATCGGTGTTTTGAGTAAATTCAAGCCGGACAGTTGGACCAAATGCTGCATCGTACCTGGTGACGAAGGTCGTGCTATGGTGAAAATGGTTGCAACAATCGAAGGCCAACCCGTATCTTTCTATTCTTGTCATTTGGACTACCGGCATTATCAATGCTATATGCCACGTGGATATAATGGTACTACCTGGAAGAAAATGGATAAGCCGATAACGGATGAAGAAGAAGTCTTGAAAGCAAACAGACAGTCTTTCCGGGATGAAACCATCCGTGCTTTTATTCAGGAAGTACAATCTGACATTCAACAAGGCCGCCCGATAATCATGGGAGGAGATTTTAATGAGCCCTCTCATTTAGACTGGCAGGCAGATACAAAGGATTTGTGGGATCATAATGGGGCTATCATTCATTGGGACTGCTCAATGATGCTGAGCAAAGCAGGATTCAAAGATGCTTATCGTGAAAAATTTCCCAATACAGTTCGATATCCCGGTTTTACATTCCCTGCCGGAAACAAACTCGCAGAAGAGGCTAAACTGGAAAAGTTAGCTTGGGCGCCTGAGGCAGACGAACGTGACCGGATTGATTTCATTTATTATTATCCATTGGAGTCGATGCTTTCCATGAAGGATAGCAAGTTGGTAGGTCCCTCCGAAACAGTTGTCCGGGGAAAAATAACAGAAAACGATTCTAAGGATAAGATTCTGACGCCTTCTTGTATTTGGCCCAGCGACCATAAAGGGAATCTTGCTACATTTAAGATTCGGAAGAAACGGTAATAGTATATTGAATAGGGTGACATCTACAGGATGATATACATACTCTGTTACTACAGTCTCCTTTATCTCATCCGCCAAATAGCCTACTGGTCCATGCTTCTCTATTTGAACTCATGTTAGTGTTAATGTAAAAAGGTTGAATCTGACAACTTCCCCATAAACAAGATTGTTAATTAGAAACTAATTCATTATCTTTGCATTGAAAGGAGACAGCCACATGAAACTAATAGAGAACAATATCCAGAAGATTATAGACTTATGCAAGAAACATAAGGTACATAAGCTATTTGTGTTTGGTTCTATCCTTACAAATCGCTTTAACGACAACAGTGATATTGATTTAGTAGTAGATTTCAATAAAGCAGAAGTAAGTGATTACTTTGATAATTACTTTGATTTCAAATATGCTTTAGAGAATCTGTTTGGCAGAGAAGTTGATTTACTGGAAGAACAAACGATTAAGAATCCATATCTGAAGAAGAATGTGGATGCAACTAAAACTTTAATCTATGGATGACTTAATAAAGAAACACTTGCAAGATATTCTAACTGCCATTGAAGAAGTGGAAGGTTTCTTCGGCAATGCTCCTAAAGTTTATGATGACTTCTATAGTAACCTATGCCTTAGACGAGCCGTTGAAAGGAATATAGAAATCATTGGTGAAGCTATGAATAGAATACTAAAAGTTGATAAGGATATAGCTATAACCAATTCTCGTAAAATAGTAGATGCCAGAAATTATATCATACATGGCTATGATAGTCTATCTGTAGATATACTTTGGAGCATGGTTATTAATCATCTGCCAAAGCTTAGAAATGAAGTCATAACATTACTAAAGACATGAGATTAGTTACACAAAATTGTGGACAGTGCCGTATATCTGTTCTTTCGCACTCACACAGATGTATACTATTTGCACCATTAAAAATAGAAAAAGCCAGATTAAACCATCTGTTGATTTGCAACAAATGAGCTATCGTTCATTCCCGGACAACTTATCGATTAGGACAGCATCGATATCTTTTGCCAATTCTTGATAGGTCGCCAAAGGATCATCTGTATATACAGCACGAATAATCCCCTCCTTGTCTGTTATCAATATACGGGGAATGGTATGGGAAGCAAAAAGCGAAAAGACAGCATCATCATTCTGAGCGGAAAAAGGCAAGGTAAACGAATGTTTTTCCCAATAGACTTGTACTTCAGAGCCCGATTCCGAACGGCTGATACAAGACAATAATACATCCGGATTCTCTTTATATGTATCATAAACTTTCTGAATAACCGGAAGTTCTTTCTGACAATCCGGACAATCCGTATGAAAAAAGACAATCACTCCAACCTTCCCGCTAAATGACTGCGTATTCAACATTCCCCCATCACTCATCTCTACCGAAAACTGAGGAAGGGCGTCACCGGCAACAAGAGCAAAGTCTCCCCTATCATCATCATCGTCCGTGATACAGGAAGAAAAAACTGCCAGAACGATACATAGCAATATCACCACTTTGCTTCTTATTTCCACTTTCATATCTTTCTTCGTTAGTTATGCAACTCCCAAAAGCTCTACCTCAAATACCAATGTCGAAAAAGCCGGAATCGGACCGGATGCACGGGTTCCATATCCCATCGTGTAAGGTATATAGATGATCCATTTATCTCCCGCACGCATCCGTTGGAGCGCCAGTTGCCAACCATCTATTACATCGCAGAGGCGGAAAGCTTCCGGACAATTACGTTCATAAGAATTATCGAACACCCGACCGTTAATCAGACTCCCCTTATAATGAACGGTAACAATACTCCGCACATTAGGAAAAACAGTCCCCGTACCGGTCTCCAAAACCTTATAATAGATGCCGCAAGGCAAGGCATAAACACCTTCCTGCGATGACAATTCTTTTAAGAACTCCAAATTCGTCTCTTTATATTCTTGCTTTCTTCCCATAAATACATGATTTGAATGTACAAAAGTAAGCAGATTTAAGAGAATTCTTCCATAAAAACTGTATATTTGTTTGTTGAATCATAAAACCTCATCGCTATGGGACAAATTAAAACCAGATGCAGCACTGCTGCCGGACTATTCTTGATTCTTTTGACAGTAATTGCGGGATTTTCGTCCTGTAAAAGTAATCAGAAAGACATTATTCCTTCTGCCGAATACGCTCCATACGTCAATGCTTATACGGGAGGAGTGATTTCGCAAAACTCAACGATACGCATAGAACTGACACAGGACCAGCCGATGGTAGACCTGAATCAGGAACTGAAAGACAATCCGTTCAGTTTCTCTCCTTCATTGAAAGGAAAAACGTATTGGGTCAGCAACAATACCATTGAATTTGTCCCCGAAGAAGGGGCACTGAAACCAGGTGCCTTTTACGAAGGAACCTTCCACCTGGGAGATTTCGTCGATGTAGACAAAAAGCTGGAAGAATTCAACTTCTCCTTCCGCGTGCAGGAACGAAACTTTAGTATTCATACCGATCCGATAACCGTCACAGCCACCCAGCCCGACCAAGTGACCGTAACGGGTGAAATACGTTTCAGCGATGTAGTGAAAAAAGAGGAAGTAGAGAAAATGCTCACAGCCGGAAGCGAAAAGAACAAAAGCTATCCGATTGAAATCACCCAGACAGATCACCCGACCCGATACGCATTCAGCATCAGTCAGATAACAAGGGAGGCGGAAGATTACCAACTGGAAATTACCGCCAAAGGCAATCCGGCAGGCATCGACCGTACCCAAAACGAAAGTATTCTGATCCCGGCAAAGAACAGTTTCCGCTTCCTGTCCGCCGTACGCATCGACCAACCGGAAAACGGAATTGAAATCATATTCTCCGACCCTGTATCCAACACACAGGATTTGAAAGGACTCATCGACGTTCCGGAAGTTTCTTCCTCTATTTTCCAGATCAAAGAAAATAAAGTATTCGTTTACTTCGAAACCGGCAAACTGAACAAACTGACGCTGAATATCCATGAAGGAATAAGAAACAGCCAGGACAAACCGCTGGGCACTTCCCACTCCATCTCATTCAGTGAACTGAACCTGAAACCGCAGGTAGAAATGGCTACTTCCGCCGCTATCCTGCCCGATTCGAAAAGTCTGATCATCCCCTTCCGTGCCGTCAATCTATATGCGGTGGATTTGAGCGTGATCCGTATTTTCGAAAACAACGTATTGATGTTCATGCAGAACAACTCGCTCTCCTCAGCCAATGAATTGCGACGTTCGGGACGACTGGTTTATAAGAAGACATTGTGGCTGGCGAAAGATTCTTCCAAAGATGTGCACCGCTGGGAAGACTATTCGATAGACCTTGCCGGATTGATTCATCAGGAGCCGGGAGCCATTTACCGTGTCATCCTCTCGTTCCGTCAGGAATACTCCGCTTATCCTTGCGGGGGAAGTGAAAACAAGGAAATGCAGTTTGCGGACAACAAGTCTTCCGACAACCTGACCAAAGTCAGCGGAGAGACATTGTCGGAAGACGATGAAGCAGTATGGGACACTCCGGAAACATACTATTATTATAATGGCAGCGTACCGATGGACTGGAGTCAGTACCGATGGACAGAACGGGATAACCCCTGCCATCCGTCCTACTATATGAATTCCGACCGGATAGCCGCCTGCAATATCCTTGCCTCCAATCTGGGAATGATTGTGAAACGTAATTCACTGAATAAATTGTGGATTGCAGTAAATAACATTTTGGATACGAAACCGGTAGCGAAAGCACAAGTGACGATTTATAACTTCCAGCTTCAGCCGATTGGAAAGGGAGAGACGAACGGTGAAGGGCTGGTAGAAATCACTCCGAAGGGAGTTCCTTTCATAGCGGTGGCCGAAGCGGACAAGCAAAAGGCGTATGTACGCGTGGTCGATGGCGAGGAGCAGTCGGTCAGCCGGTTCGATGTGGGAGGAAAAGACATTCAGAAAGGTCTGAAAGGATTTATCTATGGCGAGAGAGGCGTATGGCGTCCGGGAGATACACTGCATATTTCTTTCATGCTGGAAGACCGTGAGAAACGTATTCCGGACAAACATCCGGTAGCATTGGAGATTTACAATCCAAGAGGACAGTTCTATACCAAAATGATCTCTACCCAGGGGACAAACGGATTCTATACATTTGCCGTGCCCACGCAAGCCGACGATCCCACCGGATTATGGAATGCCTACGTGAAAGTAGGAGGAACCGCTTTCCACAAGAGTCTGCGCATCGAAACCATCAAGCCGAACCGTCTGAAGATTACGCTGGCTTTGCCAACCATCCTTCAGGCTTCGAGCAAAGACGTATATGCCCCGCTTACTTCTTCATGGCTGACGGGAGCCACCGCATCGCGACTGAAAGCAAAGGTCGAAATGTCCTTATCGAAAGTCAATACGCAGTTCAAGAACTACGGACAATACCTGTTCAACAATCCGGCAACGGACTTTACGACCGTCCGGGCGGATGTGTTCAACGGGGTACTGGATGCGGAAGGAAGAGCAGGCGTCAACATACAGCTTCCGGTAGCAACGGGGGCTCCGGGTATGCTGAATGCAACGTTCACCACTCGTGTCTTCGAACCGGGAGGAGATGCAAGCATCTACTCGCAGACTGTTCCCTTCTCTCCGTTCACATCGTATGTGGGCATCAATCTGAACCAGCCGAAAGGAAAGTATATCGAAACAGACAAAGATCATGTGTTTGACATCGTGACGGTCAACGATCAGGGACAGCCGGTGAACCGTTCCAATCTGGAATATAAAATCTACCGGATCAGCTGGAGCTGGTGGTGGGAAAACGGTGAAGAGTCTTTCGGAACCTACATCAACAACAGTTCCATCACTCCCGTTGCCAGTGGTAACCTGCAGACCACAGGAGGAAAAGCCTCCTTCAAGTTCCGCATCAATTATCCGGATTGGGGACGCTATCTGGTGTACGTGAAAGACCGTGAAAGCGGACACGCCACCGGAGGAACCGTCTACATCGACTGGCCCGACTGGCGCGGACGTTCGAACAAGACAGACCCGAGCGGCATCAAGATGCTTGCTTTCTCACTGGACAAAGATTCTTATGAGATAGGAGAAACAGCCACGGCAATCATTCCCGCAGCCGCCGGAGGACGTGCGCTGGTATCCCTCGAAAACGGTTCGACCGTCTTGCAGCAGCAATGGCTCGAAGTGTCCGATCAGGGAGATACGAAACTCACCTTCAAGATTACACCGGAAATGGCTCCGAATGTTTATCTGCATATCAGCCTGTTGCAGCCACATGCGCAGACAGTCAATGATCTGCCGGTCCGTATGTACGGCATTGCTCCGGTATTCGTGACCAACCGTCAGACGATTCTGCAACCGCAGATCAAAATGCCGGAAGTGCTGCGTCCGGAAACTGACTTTAACGTGACTGTCAGCGAGAAAAGCGGAAAACCGATGACTTATACACTGGCGATTGTGGATGACGGTCTGCTCGATCTGACTAACTTCAAGACGCCCGACCCGTGGAACGAGTTTTATGCACGCGAGGCTCTTGGCATCCGTACATGGGATATGTACGACGATGTGCTGGGTGCTTCCGGCGGACGTTACAGCTCATTGTTCAGCACGGGTGGAGATGCCTCGCTGAAACCGGCAGATGCCAAAGCCAACCGTTTCAAACCGGTGGTCAAATTCATCGGTCCTTTCTATCTCGCAAAAGGTAAGCAACAGACACATACGTTGAAGCTTCCGATGTATGTGGGTTCTGTACGTGCGATGGTAGTTGCCGGACAGGACGGCGCTTACGGAAATGCGGAAAAGACTGCATTTGTGCGGACACCGCTCATGCTGTTGTCTACTCTGCCCCGTGTATTGAGTACGCAGGAAGAAATTACCGTTCCGGTAAATGTATTCGCTATGGAGAACCAAGTGAAGAACGTGACCGTATCGCTGGAAGCATCCGGCGCAGGCGTACAGATCACGGGCAATCGCCAGCAGTCACTCACTTTTGACCAGCCGGGTGACCAACTGGCATACTTCACTCTGAAAACAGGCAGCAAAACCGGAAAGGCAACCATCCACCTGACGGCAAGCGGCAACGGACAGCAGACCAAAGAAACGATCGAAATAGAAGTCCGGAATCCGAATCCGGTGGTTACCTTACGCAACAGCCAATGGATAGAAGCCGGTCAGGAGGCCGAACTGTCATATACACTGGCAGGTTCTTCTTCGGCTAACAATCAGGTGCAACTGGAAATCTCCCGCATTCCGTCGGTAGACATCAGCCGTAGATTCGACTTCTTATACAACTATCAGCATCATTGCACAGAGCAACTGACTTCCAAAGCATTACCTCTCTTATTCGTCTCCCAGTTCAAGGCGGTGGACGAACAGGAGGCCGAGAAAATAAAGACGAATGTACAGGAAGCTATCCGGCAGATATATGCCCGCCAGCTTCCCAACGGCGGATTTGTATACTGGCCGGGCAACGCCGTCGCCGATGAATGGATCACTTCTTACACGGGTATGTTCCTGACACTGGCACAAGAAAAAGGGTATGCCGTTCATCCGAACGTACTGAACAAATGGAAACGCTTCCAGCGTGCCGCCGCCCAAAACTGGCGTATGCCGCAGGAAGCAAGCAACTGGCAGATATGGCAATCGGAATTGCAGCAGGCCTTCCGCCTCTATACCCTTGCACTGGCCGGTGCACCGGAATACGGAGCCATGAACCGCATGAAGGAACAGCCGGGACTCTCCATCCAAGCCAAATGGAGACTGGCAGCCGCCTACGCGCTGACCGGTAAGATGAAACCTGCCGGAGAATTAGTATACAACGCAGAAACGACCGTCATTCCTTACTCTTCCATGAATCTGATTTACGGTTCGTCCGACCGGGATGAAGCAATGATTCTGGAAACGCTCATTCTGATGAAACGGGATCGGGATGCGTTGCAACAGGCAAAGAAGGTATCACAGAATCTGGCACAGGAAAACTGGTTCAGCACGCAGTCTACCGCCTTTGCCCTGATGGCAATGGGACGACTTGCGAAGCAATTATCCGGTACACTGGATTTCACATGGAGCTGGAACGGCAAGCAACAGCCCGCCGTGAAATCTGCTAAAGCCGTATTTGAGAAGGAGATAGCTACTTCTCCGAAATCGGGAACAGTCTCTGTGAAGAATCAAGGCAAAGGAGCATTGAGCGTAGACCTGATTACACGTACCCAATTGCTGAATGATACGCTGCCAGCCATTGCCGATAATATCCGGCTGGATGTGAAATACACAGATATGGCAGGTTCACCGATTTCCGTGGAAGACATCAGACAGGGAACGGACTTTATGTCTGCGGTCACCCTATCCAATATCAGCGGTACTTCCGATTACAGCAATCTGGCACTGACCCATATTATACCGTCCGGATGGGAAATATATAATGAACGGATGATTGTTCCGGAAGCGTCCTCTTCCAATTCTAATGAAGCGAATACTCCGGAAAGTTCAGCCGATAAGTACACCTATAAAGATATTCGTGACGACCGGGTATTGACTTATTTCGATCTGCGACGGGGTGAATCGAAAACATTTACCGTAAGGTTGCAGGCAACTTATGCAGGTAACTTCATTCTTCCGGCCATTCAGTGCGAAGCTATGTACGACGCAGTGGTACAGGCACGCACCAAAGCGGGAAGAACGACTGTCAGCCGCTGACAAGACTCTGAACAATAAAACAGCATTGACAGATAGCATAAGTGCATGGGAAGCAAAATCTTGAATTTCTTCAAACGATTGTCCGTCACCAAAAAAGTAATACTTTGTATTCTTGCTTTTTTGGTGACAGGATATATCTTTTGTCTTCCCCGCCACCTGTTTCATGTCCCCTACTCCACAGTAGTGACGGACCGGAACGAGGAACTGCTGGGTGCACGCATCGCCTCCGACGGTCAATGGAGATTCCCTCCCCGAAACACGACTCCGGAAAAGATCAAGGAATGCCTCATCACTTTCGAAGACAAACATTTCTACCACCATTGGGGAGTCAATCCGTTCGCTATCGGAAGAGCTTTCTATCAGAATGTGAAGAATAAACGCATCGTAAGCGGAGGCAGCACGCTGACCATGCAGACCATCCGCCTGGCACGAAACGAATCGCGCACCTTCCGTGAGAAACTGATTGAAATGATCTGGGCCACCCGCCTGGAATTTCGCGCTTCCAAAGAGGAGATTCTTTCCATGTATATCTCCCATGCCCCTTTCGGGGGAAATGTAGTGGGACTGGATGCCGCCGCATGGCGCTACTTCGGACATTCTGCCGATGACTTATCGTGGGCGGAGTCTGCCATGCTTGCCGTTCTTCCCAACGCGCCCGCCATGATTCATCTGTCCAAAGGACGGAAAACGTTGCTTGACAAACGAAACCGCCTGCTGAAACAGCTTCTCGAAAAGAAAACCATCGATTCGTCTACCTACGAACTGGCTATCAGCGAGCCACTTCCCGATGAGCCTCATGCGCTCCCACAAATCGCACCGTACCTGGTCAGCCGGTTCTATCAGGAACGAAACGGCGAATACTCCCGTTCGACCATCAACAAGGGCATTCAGACTCAGGTAGAGGACCTGGCGGAACGATGGAGTAACGAATTCGGGCGAAGTGATATTCGCAATCTGGCCATTCTGGTGATTGACATTCCGAGCAATCAAGTGGTGGCATACTGCGGCAACGTCCATTTCGACCGGAAACAAGGAGGAAATCAAGTGGACGTCATTCAGGCTCCGAGAAGTACGGGCAGTATTCTCAAACCTTTCTTATATTACGCAATGTTACAGGAAGGAAGTTTACTGCCGGATATGTTGCTGCCGGACGTACCTGTCAATATCAACGGATTTACGCCACAGAATTTCAGTATGCAGTTCGAAGGAGCTGTTCCCGCTTCGGAAGCTCTCGCACGTTCATTAAATATTCCCGCAGTCACGATGCTGCAAAGATACGGAGTCCCGAAGTTTCATAGCTTCCTGCAACAGATCGGGCTAAAAACCATCAACCGTTCTTCTTCCCACTATGGTTTATCACTTATTCTGGGAGGAGCAGAAGCCACTTTATGGGATGTAACAAACGCATATGCAATGATGGGACGCAGTTTGTTGCAACTGCCGCAAAGGTCTTGCAGCCTGTTGCTCCCGACAAGCCGAATCACAGAATCAACCGATCCTTTTCAGCCAGGCGCCGTATGGCAGACATTCGATGCCTTGAAAGAAGTCAACCGTCCCGAAGAGATTGACTGGAAATCCATTCCTTCCATGCAGACCATTGCATGGAAAACCGGAACAAGCTACGGATTCCGGGATGCTTGGGCGGTGGGTGTTACGCCCCGCTATGCAGTCGGCGTATGGGTAGGAAATGCCACCGGAGAAGGAAAACCCGGGCTGGTAGGTGCACAGACAGCCGGCCCCGTACTATTCGATATTTTTAATCTGCTCCCCTCCTCTTCGTGGTTTACACGTCCTGCGGGCATCTTTGTCGAAGCAGAGGTCTGCCGGAAATCGGGACATCTGAAAGGACGGTTCTGTGATGAAACGGACACACTTCTTGTTTTACCGGCAGGACTGCGGACAGAGGCATGCCCCTATCACCATCTCGTCACTTTATCAGCCAATGAAAGCCAGCGTATTTATGAAAATTGCGCCAACACGGAGCCTACGCTTCGAAAAAGCTGGTTCACACTGCCACCCGTATGGGAATGGTATTACAAGCAACATCATCCGGAGTATAAACCGCTGCCTCCTTTTAAAGCCGGATGCGGAGAAGATACTTTCCAGCCGATGCAATTTATATATCCTCCGATGAACGCACGCATCAAACTGCCCAAGCAACTGGATGGCAGCAAAGGTTTCCTGACTGTAGAACTGGCGCACAACAATCCTAACGCTACCGTTTTCTGGCATCTTGACGAGACCTACCAAGCACAGACACAGGACTTTCACAAAATCTCCCTGCAACCCGCCGCCGGCAAACATTCGCTGACGGCAGTAGACGGTGAAGGAAATACCATCTCCACCACTTTCTTTGTTGAGTGATATTCATTATCTTTGCGGCATGAAACAGTCATTAAAAGAAAACGGAGGTCTGCCGGCATCCATCCTGTGGACGCTCGCCATTGTGGCAGGAGTCTCGGTAGCCAACATCTATTATATCCAACCGCTGCTAAATATGATACGCCATGAACTTGGCATATCAGAATTCCGTACCAACCTGATTGCCATGGTCACACAGATAGGCTATGCAGCGGGACTCTTGTTTATCACTCCCTTAGGTGATTTGTATCAGCGGAAAAAGATTATCCTTGTCAATTTCTTTGTCCTGATATTCTCCCTGCTGACGATTGCTTTGGCAGATAATATCCATCTGATACTCCTTGCTTCGTTCTTCACCGGAGCCTGCTCCATGATTCCGCAGATATTCATTCCCATAGCCGCCCAGTTCTCCCGTCCGGAAAACAAAGGCAGGAATGTCGGGATCGTCCTATCGGGCTTGCTGACCGGAATCCTTGCTTCACGGGTGGTCAGCGGATTCGTCGGCGAACTGTTCGGATGGCGCGAAATGTATTACATCGCCGCAGCCATGATGTTCGTCTGCGCGATTGTCGTGCTCAAAGTCCTTCCCGATATTCAGACCAACTTCCGGGGAAAGTACGGCGACCTGATGAAATCCCTCCTGGCTTTGGTGAAAGAGTTTCCGCAGCTACGCATTTATTCCATTCGTGCGGCGTTAAACTTCGGTTCCCTTCTTGCCATGTGGTCCTGCCTTGCCTTCAAGATGGGGCAAGCCCCCTTTCATGCCAACAGCGACATCATCGGTTTGCTGGGATTATGCGGTGTGGCGGGAGCATTAACCGCCTCCTTTGTGGGGAAATACGTAAAGAGAGTGGGTGTCCGCCGCTTCAACTTCATCGGTTGCGGACTGATCCTCTTTTCATGGCTACTCTTCTTCGTCGGAGAAAACACCTACCTTGGTATCATTCTGGGAATTATCATCATCGACATAGGTATGCAGTGCATCCAGCTCAGTAATCAGACCAGTATCTTCGAACTGTCACCCCGAGCCTCCAACCGCATCAATACAATTTTCATGACGACCTACTTCGTCGGCGGTTCCCTGGGAACCTTCCTTGCAGGTACATTCTGGCAATTGTACGGATGGCATGGTGTTATTGGAATTGGAGCTACACTGACCTGCATTTCTTTACTAATTACAACTTTGTCGAAGAAGTGAGTCAACAAAACGGAGCAGTAAACCGTTTAATACAAAAAAAGGGAAACATGAAATACGGAGTTAACAAAGAAATCTTACTTATCACAGCAGGCACCGTCTGGATTATCGCCGGTGCCAATATCTTGCGAATAGGCATCGTTACATGGCTTAATAACTCCGAAGGCTGGATGTTCAAGATAGGAGAAGCAACCATCGTCTTTCTGCTGTTCTTCGTATTAATCTTCAAAAGACTCTATTACAAGCATACTCAAAGGATCGAACGGAAAAAGGAACAGAAGAACTGCCCTTTCTCCTTCTTCGATGTCAAAAGCTGGATCGTCATGATCTTTATGATCTGTATGGGCATCACCATCCGCAGCTTCCACCTGTTGCCCGAAAGTTTTATATCTGTCTTCTACACAGGACTGTCCATCGCACTGATCCTGACCGGCGTACTCTTCATCCGTTACTGGTGGCTGAGGCGCAAGACGAATCCGGTGTAACAGGAAAGCATCTATATTCCAATAAAATATAAACTTATAATAAATTTTATTGTGCTGTCCGGCAAGGCAAAAAGAATTCTGTCTTTTTATTGTATCTTTGCGCGACCAAAAAAATAAAGAAATGATTCCAACCCAACAGGATATTGCCGAATTCACCCGCTTTCAACGAAACGAGATAACAGAAAGCATCTTATATGAACGGCTCGCATCTATCGAAAAAGACGAGAATAACCGCAAAACGCTCCGACTGATAGCAGCAGAAGAAAAGTCGCATTACGCTATCCTCAAGAAATATACAGGAAAAGAAATCGGTCCGGACTATAAGCGTATCGCCCGTTTCTACTTTCTGGCACGCATACTAGGTATCACATTCGCCATCAAATTAATGGAGTCCAGTGAGGAAAATGCCCATAATAATTATGATAAATATGCCCATATACCGGACCTACAACGGCTGGCACATGAAGAAGAAGTGCACGAGCAAAAGTTGATTTCACTTATCAATGAAGAACGGCTGGAATATATGGGATCGGTCGTACTGGGACTTAATGATGCGCTGGTTGAGTTTACAGGTGCACTGGCAGGTTTCACACTTGCCTTGAGTGACAGTAAACTGATAGCACTGACCGGCAGTATCACAGGGATAGCCGCTGCACTGTCAATGGCATCTTCCGAATATCTTTCTACCAAATCGGAAGGGGATGATAAGAAACATCCGGTAAAAGCAGCTGTATATACAGGAATCGCCTATCTGATCACGGTAGTGTCACTGGTAACTCCGTTTATACTGATCAGCAATGTAATCGTAGCTTTGGGGGTGATGCTGACCATGGCACTTATCATCATTGCCCTTTTCAACTACTATTATTCCGTAGCCCGTGGAGAAAGCTTCCGAAAGCGGTTTACGGAAATGGCTGTACTCAGTTTCAGTGTGGCAGGTATCAGTTTCCTGATAGGATACGCTCTAAAGACATTTACCGGAATCGATGCCTGAAATCAATAAAGCATCCGACATCATTGAAGGTCCGGCAGTTACATAATAAAGAAACCTAAACCACCAGATTAAATAATAAAGCGTTATATTTAGAATGAAGAAAGCTCCATCTCCCCTCGTATCACTATTGCCCATTGTCGTATTAGTGATATTACTATTCGCCACCATTCGTGTATTTGGCAGTGATGCCCTCAATGGCGGAAGTCAGGTATCGCTGCTTACTACCACCGCCATTTGTATCCTTATCGGCATGGCTTTCTACAAAATCCCTTGGAAAGACTACGAACTGGCAATCACGAACAACGTGGCAGGAGTGACAACAGCCATCATCATCTTACTGATTATCGGCGCATTAAGCGGTATCTGGATGATTAGCGGAGTAGTGCCCACTTTGATTTATTACGGGATGCAGATTATCCATCCCAGTTTCTTCCTGACATCCACCTGTATTATTTGCGTATTGATCTCCGTTATGACCGGAAGTTCGTGGACAACGATCGCCACCATCGGTATTGCTCTCATGGGCATCGGAAAGGCACAGGGATTTGAAGAAGGCTGGATTGCGGGAGCTATCATCTCCGGTGCCTATTTCGGCGATAAGGTTTCTCCCTTGTCCGAAACGACCATATTGGCGGCATCCGTCACGGACACGCCCCTCTTCCGTCATATCCGCTACATGATGATTACTACGGTGCCCTCACTGATCATCACACTGATTATATTTACGGTAGCAAGTCTGTCTCATGACGCCAGCAATACCCAGCACATCGCGGAAGTGGCAGCTGCCCTGAACGAAAAGTTCCATATCACCCCGTGGCTGCTGATTATACCGATAGCAACAGGCATATTGATTGCACGGAAAGTGCCTTCCATCATTACCCTGTTTCTGTCCACTCTATTGGCGGGCATTTTCGCTCTGATCTTCCAACCGGATTTGTTGCGGGAAATTTCGGGGGCTGCCGTTTCCAACTTCGACTCCCTGTTTAAAGGACTAATGATGACCATCTACGGCAAGACAAGCCTGCAGACCGACAATGCTGTTTTGACAGATTTAATTGCCACCCGTGGTATGTCGGGAATGATGAATACCATCTGGCTGATATTATGTGCCATGTGTTTCGGCGGAGCAATGACAGCCAGCGGTATGCTGGGAAGCATCACATCGCTCTTCGTACGCTTCATGAAGAAAACGGTCAGCGTCGTATCGGCTACTGTCTGTTCGGGGCTTTTCCTCAATCTGGCAACTGCCGACCAGTACATCAGCATCATCCTGACCGGGAATATGTTTCGCGACATTTATGCTAAAAAAGGTTACGAAAGCTGCCTGCTCAGCCGGACCACCGAGGATTCAGTAACCGTTACATCCGTACTGATCCCATGGAATACCTGCGGAATGACTCAGGCTACCATCCTGAGTGTGCCTACGCTGGTGTACCTCCCCTATTGCTTTTTCAACATTATCAGTCCTTTAATGAGTATCGCTGTCGCAGCTATCGGATATAAAATTGTAAAACGCCCGTGAACAATCTGGCATACACTTTGTTTTTGCAATAAACGAACAACGTATTAAACCTAAACAAAAAAAAGTTATGAAAAAGTTTATTGCATTATTAGCATTAGTTTTAGTAAGTGCGAGCACAATGATGTATGCACAGGAAAGTAACGCAGCCATCCGCCGCGCAGACAGAAAAGCAGAAAGAGACGCAGAAAGAGCAAAACTTCGCGCAGAAGAACAGGTACAGGACATGGCAGCCTACCAGCAGGCTGTACAGGCTTTGAAGAACAAACAGTTTGTTCTGGAAGCCAATCAGGTGATCTTCCGTAACGGTATGAGTTCCTTCGTGACTTCCAACACTAACTTCGTCCTGATGAACGGAAACAGAGCCACTGTACAGACAGCGTTCAACACTCCTTATCCCGGCCCTAACGGTATCGGTGGTGTGACTGTAGACGGTAACTCTTCGGACATGAAGATGAATATCGATAAGAAAGGAAATGTAAACTGTTCATTCAGTGTACAGGGCATCGGTATCTCAGCTCAGGTATTTATTAATATGAGCAGCGGTAACAACAATGCTTCGGTATCTATCAGCCCGAACTTCAATAACAACAACCTGACATTGAACGGTAACATCGTCCCACTGGATCAGTCAAACATCTTCAAAGGACGTGCCTGGTAATCCGAACAGAAGAATATAAGAATAACTCCGCTACAAATCGCGCAAAATGCGTACATTTGTAGCGGAGTTTTTTTAATTGATCATTATGAGGGAATATATCATCGCAGATAATCAGGATATCAGCAAGGCAGGAATGATGTTTCTGCTAAGCCGGCAAAAGGATGTATCCGTTCTTTTAGAAGCTGACAACAAGGCCGAACTGATTCAGCAGCTGCGCCTGTATCCGCAAGCAGTGGTTATTCTGGATTATACCTTATTCGATTTTGCCGGAGCGGACGAACTGATCGTCCTGCAGGAGCGGTTTAAAGAGGCCGACTGGATTCTGTTCTCCGATGAGTTAAGTATCAATTTTCTCCGGCAGGTATTATTCAGCAGTATGGCTTTCGGAGTAGTGATGAAAGATAACTCAAAAGAGGAAATCATGTCCGCCCTGCAATGCGCTTCACGCAAACAACGGTATATCTGCAATCATGTCAGCAATCTGCTGCTTTCGGGAACGGCTTCTTCCGCCGCATCCCCTGCAACGGTGGATGATCATCTGCTGACGCAGACAGAAAAGAATATCCTCAAAGAAATTGCACTGGGGAAGACGACAAAAGAAATAGCGGCAGAAAAGAACCTCAGCTTTCATACAATCAACAGCCACCGAAAGAATATCTTCCGGAAGCTGGGAGTCAACAATGTGCACGAAGCTACCAAGTACGCGATGCGTGCAGGGATTGTGGATTTAGCGGAATACTATATTTGACAGCCGGTTCAGTTCTGAAAGGGAACAGCCTATCGGGTTATCTCACCACTTCCTACACATATCCCCGCTTCTTCATCATAAATCACCCCGAACTGACCGGGAGCAATGCCCTGCAACTTCTCAGAAGATAAGATACGGAACTGACCGCCCTCTTCCTGTACCAGCTTTCCCTTCGTAAATTCAGGAGTGTGACGAATCTTGAAGGTAATATCTATCTCCTTTCCGGCATCTTTCCACGGATTCTCCGTAATAAAGTGGAAATCATTGATACGGAACTCACTGCCAAACTGCGTTTCGACTCCATATCCATGAGAGACATAGATGATATTTTCCTCAACATCCTTCTTGATCACAAACCAGGGACCGCCACTCAATCCAAGTCCTTTCCGTTGTCCGATCGTATGGAACCAGTAGCCGCGATGCGTGCCCACTTTCTTTCCGGTTTCCAGTTCTATAATCGCCCCTTCCCGCTCTCCCAGGAAACGACGAACGAAATCATTATAGTTAATCTTTCCCAAAAAGCAAATTCCCTGACTGTCCTTTCTTCGGGCACTGGGCAATCCTGCCCTGCTTGCGATTTCGCGTACTTCCTGCTTCATCAGTCCGCCGATAGGAAACATCAGTTTGGAAACTTGCAGGTAGTCTATCTGGGCCAGGAAATCCGTCTGGTCTTTAACAGGGTCTTTGGCTGTTCCAAGCCACGTCTTGCCGTCCTGCCGGATGGTGGTGGCGTAATGCCCTGTCGCCGTAAAATCGAAATTCTTTCCGACCTGCTGTTCGAAACAGCCAAACTTGATGAGTTTGTTACACATCACATCCGGATTCGGTGTCAGTCCTTTCTTTATTTTATCAATCGCGTAGGCGGCCACATTCTCCCAATACTCCTTATGCAAATCCACGACTTCCAAGGACAAACCATACTTACGGGCAATGGCAGTGGACATTTCAATATCTTCTTCGGCTGAACAATCCATATACTCCGCCCCGTCCATACCTATTTTGATATAGAAAAGAGTCGGTTTGTATCCTTGCTCACAAAGAAGGTGAACGACAACAGAGCTATCGACACCTCCGGACAATAATGCAGCTATATTCATCATCATAATTATTCGTTAAACAACAAAAGTTGTGCTAAGATGCCAATGTATTAATCACCGACAAATTAGCACATCAGCAAATCTGTTTCATTAAATCTTTATCAAAGTCAGGTTACGGTCCATCCAAAAATCATTTACTCTATATCACTCTCTTTGGATTCTAATTATTCTCTCTCTATTTATATGAATACCTATTGATCATTTTCGATGTTGCAAAGATAAGGGGGGATTTGCTAACAGCCTATCACATATTGAAGGCATTTTTATACCATAAATGTGGTAGATAAGCAAAGTATTTCCTACATTTGCACACTGAAAAGCTTTTTAAGATGACGAATTTACGCAAAATACTACTTATACCTGCCCTGATCGTCGTATCTGTCAGCAGCTTCTTTTCGTGTGGTGTGGACCGCTGGCCGGAATATGCCCACCTGACTGAACTGGATACATGGATGTATGATATCATGCAACAGAATTATCTGTGGTATCAATATATGCCTGGCTACGATGAAGTAAACCTGTTTCAGGACCCTGCCACCTTCTTATCCAAAGCAAAATGGGACAAAGACAGCTACTCTTTTGTAGATTCTGTCCTGGAAGCTCCGTTGCCAACCTATGGATTCGACTACTCGCTCGTCAAGAGTCAGGATAACGATACGGCATACAATGCCTTGATTACTTATGTTATCCCCGAATCACCCGCCGAAAAAGCCGGACTCCAACGCGGTGACTGGATTATGAAAGTAGACACTTCCTATATCAGCAAGAAGTATGAAACGCAACTACTGCAAGGTACAATAGCAAGAGAACTTTCGATGGGGGTATGGAAAGAAGTCGAGGAAGAGCCCGAAGAAGGGGAAGAAGTACCGGAAGAACCGGTTATGGTGTATAAAGTAGTGCCGAACGGTGTCACGCTGGATTTGGGAGCCGCCCAGTCTATAGAAGACCAACCGGTACATAAATACGAAATTCTGACTTTAGACAATGGTGCTAAAGTCGGCTATCTGATGTACAACAGCTTCACCGCCGGAACCAATGACGATCCGGAGAAGTATAATAATGAATTACGTAAAGTCTCAACGATATTTCAGGAAGCCAACGTACAAGCCACTATCCTTGACCTTCGCTATAACGAAGGAGGATCGCTGGACTGTGTTCAGTTACTTGCCACCATCCTTGTGCCAAATGCAAGAATGGGCACTCCGATGGCTTATCTGGAATATAACGACAAGAACTTGGACAAAGACGCGACCATCAATTTCGATCAGGAGGTGCTGAAGACCGGTGTCAATCTGAATCAAAACACTTTGGTAGCAATCACCAGCGGAACAACAGCCGGAGCAGCAGAAATGCTACTGACCAGCCTATACAAAGAGGAGCAGGCTCCTAACATTATTGTCATGGGTAGCGCAAGCAAGGGACAAACAGTAGCTACAGAGCAATTCATCAATGAAACCTACCGCTGGTCTGTCAATCCGGTGGTATGCACCGTTTACAACTCCGACCATGATGCAGGCGAAGACGCATTCGTGCTTGTTCCCAGCGATAAATTCAAAATAAGCGAAACGTCTATTAACGGGACTACTGATTACAGCCAGTTCCTCCCTTTCGGCAATCCTAAAGAAAGAATGCTAAGCATAGCCATCCAGACATTGGAGGGAACCTATCCGCCGAAAGACGAAGACAAAGAAGAAGAAACTCGAAGTACCAAGAGTATTAAGATAGAAAAAAGTGTCAGCAGTCCTGCCAGCAGAAGATTTGCCGGAGGGTTACGGATTAAATAAACAAGTATGAAAAAGATAGCACTTCTGTTGTGTGCGATAGTAATGTTCGGTTGTTCGGATGATGAAGAAAAAGTAGGCACAGAAGTTCCTGACCCGGAAATAAGCAAGATGCTGTTCTCCGAATTTTGCAAGTCCGATGGAATCGGAGTATCTGACGTTACTAAAGAAGAAGAGTTTCGCTACGAAGATGCCTGGCTGACCGGTTATACCTACACGCAAGAAGTTTCGATAGCGGACTTGACAGAGATCATCAGCCATTCGCTTACCATCCAATACGGAAACAACAGAAGCAGTGTTACTTTCACAGACGAAATAGGGACTGAGCGTAAATACACCCTAAACGAAGAAGGATACGCCACGCAATGCGAATATGCTTCTCTCGACCAGAAGAGACAATATACCTTTTTATATACGGACGGCTATCTGACACAAGTGAATGAAAAGATTATGCCCCGGGAAGGAAGCAGCGATGCAGTTGTCGCGCACACTCTTTCTCTACAGTATGACAAGGGCGATTTAATTTCCACCATCTCTCCTTCACTGCCCTATGAATCATCCACCGGTTACGGAAAGCTTCAGACTAATTATGAAGCGGGAGAAGATATCAATTATTATCGTCTTCCCTGTATGCTGGTGGCGGATACTTATCCCCTTTCCTTCCATCGTGAAGCCTTGTTTGCCGGCATGCTTGGCAAACCGACACAACACCTTACTACCGCCTCTTATCCGGAGAAAACCAGTGACACATACACCGAAAGAACCGAATATACTTATAGCTTTGATAAAAACAAGAAACCTGTCAGTCTAAAGGTCAGCACTAAATATGGTAATGGCAAAAGTATATCTTATCTGAATCGCACGATCTCAATTACGATTGAATAACCCGATTCTTGTCAAGAGCAGATTTATAGATTCTTAACTCCGACTGACCTTTTCCGCTACATAAAAGTCTGTTTATCGAAACAAAGCCTCCGTTTTCACCTAACAAAGCATCTGATTACACTTAACATAGTATGTAATTTGCCTTAACATACCTTCTAATTCTTCCCGACATCCCTTCTAAATTTCAATAAGCACCAAGCTGAACCACTCCCAGCACCGATCTGAACAGTTCCTCACCAAGTAGTACACAAAAAAAGGAGAAAGTTTTCACTTCCTCCTTCTATCGTAGTTTAATTTCAATCTACTATATGATTATGTCTCCAAAGATACGACATCCGGATGCAAAAGTCAAGCTTTTCCGGTTTTATTTCTTGAAGAATTTATCAAAGAACAAAATCTGATAATCGATAGCGTTATTCCAGTATTCTCCGGTATGTCCTCCGGGACGGGTGATAAAATCATGATCGATCTTCTTTTCCAATAAGCGGTTGTGCAAATCCTTATTCACTTGAATGAAGAAGTCAGCCTCGCCACAATCAAAGATAATCGCCAAATCCCCGTTCTGAATCTTATCAATCTGATTGATTACAGTATGCGTATCCCATATTTCCTTGTTAGATTCATAATCCCCCAGGCGTTTTGCCATGTCCCAATTCTTCGGGAACGGACGAATGTCTACGCCTCCACTTGTACTTCCACAAGCGCCAAAGGTATCTTTATGACGGATAGCAGTCCACAGACCACCATGTCCGCCCATACTCAGACCGGTAATGGCACGCCCCTTGCGGTCGGTGATTGTCTTGTAATGTCCGTCGATATACTTCACCAGTTCCGATGAGACAAAAGTTTCATATCGGAAAGACGGGTCTTTCGGACTGTCCCAATACCAGCTGGTACTTCCGTCCGGGCAAACAAAAATGATTCCTTTCTCATCCGCAATCTGAGGCAGATTGGGTTTAATCTCAATCCACGTCTTGGCATGTCCGCCAAAACCATGCAAGAGATAAACAGTAGGACACGCCGTAGCTTTCTTTCCCAATGCCGCATCCGGAGTGACTACTACTACCTTGATGTCCTTGTTCATGGAAGGACTTTTCACTAATAACGTATCTACTTTGGCAGCAAAAGAAGACGCTGCCCCAACTAACAAAAGAGCGATTAATAGAAGTTTTTTCTTTTTCATTGTGTTTATAATATGTTTAGATCCAATCATTCTTCGTCTTCTCCCGAAGGTTGAAATTCGGCAACAGGTGTCTCAAAAGTCTGATGACACTGCTGGCAAGTATATTCCCAATGATTGTCCCCCGGAGGCGCCGCTGCCAGCATGGAAAGTACAGCCGCGCCAACAGCACGCAGTTTGTGTCCTTTTCTCAATACGAATTTAATATCGGACGAACCGCAATAAGGACAGAGCGTCAGTTCTTCGGGCCAGCTTTGGTTCTGCCTCAGCACCTGAACGGCTTTCTCATAATCTTCATCCGCTACCAGGATATCCACTCCCGCAATACTGCTCACGCAACTTTTATACAAAGTAGAAAAGTTCTCATTATGCAGAATAGATTCAATGCCCTCATTCTCCAGCGCCCCTTGAAGGATATGCGCCTTCATCGCGTCATTACAGGTAATCAATTTTACGGTTTTCATACTTAACCAGATTTTATTATTCCCACAAAAATAGAACATAAAATTGAAATGTGAAACTATTTTCCATTAACTTTGCAGTCGCTAAACTACAAATAACATGAAAAGACTACTGTCGCTTCTGCTGTTTTGCAACATAACCATATCCTTCCTTCTGGCACAGCCTGTCCACCAAGTGAAGGGAACAGTCATTGATAAATCCAGCCGTCAGCCATTGGAATTTATCAATGTAATGATTGTCGGACTCAATAAAGGCGGAGTGACGAATGCCGAAGGTAAGTTCTCGATCGGGCAAGTACCGCCCGGCATCTATCGCCTGCAAGCGTCCGCTATCGGATACAAAACTGTCACTACCCCCGAATACATACTTTCGACCAGAGACCTACATATACAAATAGAGATGGAAGAGAATCAGACGGAACTGGAAGGAGTGACCGTCACCGCCTCCCCTTTCCGCCGGGACATTGAAAGTCCGGTCAGCCTGCGCATCATCGGACTGCAGGAAATAGAAAAAAGTCCGGGAGCCAACCGGGACATCTCACGCATCGTACAGTCTTATCCGGGAGTTGCCTTCTCACCGATAGGATACCGTAACGACCTGATCGTACGCGGCGGATCGCCTTCCGAAAACCGCTTTTACCTGGACGGAGTAGAGATCCCTAATATCAACCATTTCAGCACACAGGGAGCATCGGGCGGTCCGGTAGGTATCCTTAATGCCGACCTGATACGGGAAGTGAACTTCTATACCGGAGCCTTCCCGACAGACAAAGGAAATGCGCTCAGTTCCGTGCTCGACTTCAAATTGCGCGACGGGGACATGGAACGCAATTCCCTGAAAGCTACTCTCGGAGCTTCCGAAGTCTCCCTTGCCTCCAACGGACATTTGGGCAAAAAGACTTCCTATCTGGTTTCCGTCCGTCAGTCCTACCTGCAATTCTTGTTTGATATGCTCGGGCTGCCCTTTCTGCCGACTTTTACGGATGCGCAATTCAAGCTGAAAACAAGGTTTGACGCCCGGAATGAATTGACTGTACTAGGGCTGGGCGGTATTGATAAGATGAAGCTAAACACCAAAGCCGACGATGAAGACAACGAATACATCCTCAGTTACCTGCCTAAGATTCAGCAGGAGACGTTCACTCTAGGTGCCGTATACCGGCACTATGCGGGGGCACACGTGCAGTCAGTCGTTGCCAGTCACAGTTATCTGAACAACCGGAACACCAAATATCAGCAGAACGACGAAAGCGATCCGGAGCATCTGATGCTCCGCCTCCGTTCTACGGAACAAAATACTCAGCTCCGTCTTGAGAACAGTTCGTCTTTCCGCAACTGGAAAGTCACAGTCGGAACCAGTCTGGACTATAGCCAGTATAGCAACACCACCTTTCAGAAGGTATACACCGACCGTGCGCAGACGTTCGACTACCATACCTATCTGGGCATCATGCGTTGGGGACTTTTCGGAACAGTCAATTACACCTCCATAGACGAGCGTTTTACGGCTTCTCTGGGACTGCGTGCCGATGCCAACAACTACTCGGCAGCCATGAAAGACCTGTCCGACCAGCTCTCTCCCCGCCTGTCACTCTCCTATCAACTGACGGAGCACTGGTCGCTGAGCGGAAACGCAGGACTCTATTATCAACTGCCTCCCTACACCGCTCTCGGCTTTAAAAACAATAACGGACTCTATGCCAACAAGTATGCGCTCCGCTATATGCAAGTCAGCCAGGGTAGCGTAGGACTGAACTGGAGAAAGGGCGATACCTTCGAAGTATCCGTCGAAGGATTCTATAAAGATTATGACAAAATTCCTCTTTCCGTAGCCGACGGCATTCCGTTGACCTGCAAAGGAAACGATTACGGAGTGATTGGCAATGAGCTGCTTACTTCCACCGCACAGGGACGGTCTTACGGAGCAGAGCTTCTCCTTAAATGGCTGGTCGCCAAGAAACTGAATCTCGCCTCATCTTTCACGCTCTTTAAAAGCGAATATCGTACTGATAAGGAAAGCGAGTACATCGCTTCCGCATGGGACAACCGCTTTATTTTCAACTTGCGGGGAACTTACAATCTCCCCCGGCACTGGAGCGTCGGAATGAAAGTCAGCTGTATAGGCGGTGCCCCCTATACTCCTTATGATGCCGACAAGTCATCTCTGGTAACAGCCTGGAATGCACAGGGAAAACCGTATTACGACTATACCCGATACAATGAAGAACGACTCCCGGCCTTCACTCAGGTAGATATCCGCATAGACAAAACATTCTATCTGAAGCGCTGTATGCTGGGTTTCTACATCGATCTGCAGAATATCGCGGGCAGCAAGCTGAAACAGGCAGATGTATTAATGAGCACCGGAGTAATCAAGAATCCGGACGCACCGATAGCCGAACAACGGTATGTCATGAAGTCGCTCAAGCAAGAAAGCGGTACACTGCTGCCGACTTTGGGAATCACGTTTGAATACTAACACTATATTATATAATAACAAACTAAAAATTCACTATGATGAAAAAACAAATTGCATTAGTAGCCCTGTTATTTTTGGGCATGAGTTGTTTTAACGCTTCAGCACAATTCAAGAAATTCAATTTAGGCAAAGCTATTCAAGCAGGAAAAGATGCCGCACAAGCAATCTCTCTATCTGACGCCGACATTGCTGCTATGAGCAAGGAGTATATGGAATGGATGGACAAGCATAACCCACTGACCAAACCGGACAGCGAATACGGAAAACGCCTGGAAAGACTGACCGGAAACATCAAAGAAGTAGATGGTATGAAAGTTAACTTTGGCGTATATGAAGTAGTGGACGTTAACGCTTTCGCCTGTGGTGACGGCAGCGTGCGTATCTGTGCCGGACTGATGGACGTCATGACTGACGAAGAAGTAATGGCAGTAATCGGTCATGAGATCGGTCATGTCATCCATACCGACTCTAAAGACGCAATGAAGAATGCATATTTCCGTTCGGCTGTAAAGAATGCGGCAGGAGCAGCCAGCAGCCAGGTCGCCAAACTGACTGACTCTGAACTGGGAGCAATGGCAGAAGCACTTGCCGGCGCACAATACTCACAGAAACAAGAGTACGAAGCAGATGCCTACGGCGTAGAGTTCTGCGTAAAAAACAACATCGACCCTTATGGTATGTACAAATCACTGAATAAGCTTCTCGAATTGTCCAATGGGGCTCCCGCATCTTCCTACATGCAGAGAATGTTTTCTTCACACCCCGACACTGCCAAACGTGTAGCCCGTGCTAAAGAACTGGCTGATAAATACAAACAATAAAAAAGACTCAAGATCAGAAATTACAAAAGAACATATTCCGAGAGCATTTACTTTGCAACCTCGGAATATGTTCTTTTGTTCTTAAGCCCCCTCATTTCAAAGAATACATCACCATTCCGCACCAATTGTTTATTAAAAAATCATTAATATACAGCACATATTTGCATGATGTCGTGATTTCATTTAATTTCACGGCAATAATCATTTAAATCCATTTATGGAATTTCTTATCATACTTCTCTTACTTGTACTGAATGGCATCTTTGCCATGTACGAAATTGCGCTGGTATCATCCAGCAAAGCACGTCTCGAAACTCTCGCCGGAAAAGGCAACAAATCTGCACGTGGAGTACTGAAACAACTGGAAGAACCCGAAAAGTTCTTGTCCACCATTCAAATCGGTATTACCCTGATCGGTATCGTATCCGGTGCCTATGGTGGTGTCGCTATCGCAGACGACCTTGTTCCGCTCTTCTCCCTCATACCGGGAGCGGAAGCCTATGCACGTAATCTGGCCATGATCACCACTGTGGTAATCATCACCTATCTCTCTCTTATCATCGGAGAGCTGGTTCCCAAGTCCATTGCCCTCAGCAATCCGGAACGGTACGCAACCTTGTTCAGCCCGATTATGATTTTATTGACGAAAGTATCCTATCCGTTCGTCTGGTTTCTCAGTATCTCCACCCGCCTGCTGAACAGAATCATCGGCGTAAAGAACGAAGAACGCCCGATGACACAGGAAGAGATCAAAATGATTCTCCACCAAAGCTCCGAACAGGGAGTGATCGACAAGGAAGAGACGGAAATGCTGCGTGATGTGTTCCGCTTCTCGGACAAACGTGCCAATGAACTGATGACGCACCGCAGAGACCTTGTCATCTTCCATCCCGACGATACGAAAGACAAGGTGATGAAGACAATCGAAGAAGAGCACTACAGCAAATATCTGTTGGTGGACGAGCGGAAAGACGAGATTATCGGTGTGGTATCCGTAAAGGATATTATTCTGATGGTAGGCAATAAAAAAGAGTTCAATCTGCGCGAAATAGCCCGTCCGGCTCTGTTTATCCCCGAAAGTTTATATGCAAATAAAATTTTAGAGCTGTTCAAGAAGAACAAAAACAAGTTCGGAGTTGTTGTTAACGAGTATGGTAGTACAGAAGGTATCATTACCCTGCACGACCTTACCGAAAGCATCTTCGGAGACATCCTTGAAGAGGACGATACGGAAGAGGAAGATATCGTCAGAAGACAGGATGGTTCGATGCTGGTGGAGGCTTCGATGAACATCAAGGACTTTATGGAAGAGATGGGAATCCTATCTTATGAAGACCTGGAGGACGAAGACTTCACGACCCTCGGAGGATTGGCAATGTTCCTGCTGGGCGGTATCCCGAAAGCCGGAGATATCTTCACCTACAAGAACCTGCAATTCGAAGTAGTAGATATGGACCGCGGACGGGTAGACAAACTGCTGGTCATCAAACGGGACGAAGAAGAATAAAGAAAAAATAACCCGAGCAGTAAGCTCACTATATTTATATTAACTTAAAGCACTTAACGATGAAAAAAGTAATTATGTTAGCAGCAGTCGTAGCTGCTTTGGCATCTTGCCAGTCAAAAGCCAACAAAGCCGCAGAGGCAGAAGCAGACAGTCTTTCTATAGAAATGGCTCCGATCACAGAAGTGACCGAAGTTTATGAAGGTACACTCCCTGCTGCCGACGGTCCGGGTATCGACTACGTATTGACCCTGAACGCTGCAACTGACGGTGTAGATACCACGTATACACTGGATATGACTTACCTCGATGCAGAAGGTCAGGGTAAGAATAAAACCTTCTCTTCTAAAGGAAAACAACAGACTATCCAAAAAGTAGTGAACAAAAAACCTACCAAAGCTGTTAAGTTAACTCCGAATGATGGTGAGGCTCCAATGTATTTTGTGATTGTAAATGACACTACCCTGCGTTTGGTAAACGATAGCCTGCAGGAAGCTGTCAGCGATCTGAATTATGACATCATCAAGGTAAAGAAATAACAACCTAAATCCTAACCAGTAAAATCATCCTCGCTACAGCTATCTGTGGCGAGGATGATTTCGTTAAAAGGGAAGTCTGACACATCCCCCTTTTTATTTCTATCCCAATACTCCTTCTCCCTCCTGCAGGCGTTTCAGACGAAGCAATGCCTCTATATAATAATAGTCTGCATAGATAATAGAAGCGTCTATCTCCGAATGAGCCGGCCAATGGCCTGTGCTATGAAGCAGGAAAGCCGGATTACTTTTACCGCTCTGATAATTGTCGGAACTCAGGCTTGTCAGCATTTCGATAGCGGCATCCTTGTAGTGTTTGCCCTTCCCATTGGGGAGATAGGCAGACAGTTCGAGCAGTGCGGAAGCAACTACGGCAGCCGCCGAAGCATCACGCGGAACATCGGGTATGCCTGGAGCACTGAAATCCCAATAAGGTACTTTGTCTTCGGGCAAGCGTTCCAGATAGACATCAGCTACTTTCTGCACAAAGTCAAGGTATTTGGGATCTTTCGTTTCACGATAGACTACGGTGTAGCCATAAATAGCCCATGCTTGTCCACGTGCCCACATTGTGCTGTCCGCATATCCTTGATGAGTCACTCCTTTAATCAGGTTACCTGTAATAGTATCATATACTGCTACATGATATGAGGTATAGTCCGGACGGAACTGACACTTCATAGTCTTGTCGGCATGAGATACAGCGATGTCGTATAAGTAAGGATTCCCCCCGTTCTTTGCTGCCCAGAAAAGCATCTCAAGATTGATCATATTGTCCATGATGGTATTGTGGGGCCAGTTGCGGGGTTCTACTTCCCGCGGCCAGGACAGCATCGTGCCGACTACCGGATTAAACAAAGTAGCCAATGAATCGGCTGTGTCCAGAATCACTTGTTTGTAAGCGGGATTCTTGGTCAGGCGATATCCGTTGCCGTAGCTGCAAAAAACCAAAAAGCCCAGATCATGATCATAAGCCGGAATGCGGGAAAGGAACTCTAAGGATGCCGTAAACTTTTCGGCTTCTTCCAGTATATGCTTGTCTTGTGTATACTCATAATCATACCACAACACTCCCGGCCAGAAACCGGCACACCATTCTTCCTTCGTTGCTTTCCGACAGTTCCAATGATGTTCGTCTGCCATGACATTACGTGGCATCATTGTATAGTCTATACCCGAGTCTCCTTTCAGTTCTACCAGTGAACGTTGGGTCTGTTCCGCGCAATAATCCAGAGCTTTATTCACATCCAACGTACCGGAAGTCCGATGGGCACATGCACAAAAGCCTAGTACTACAACCAACCCTGCTACAATCTTCTTCATTTTTTCGTTCTATATCTTCGTGTTAGTTTCTTATTTTTTATTCTCACTTATTCTTTCTTATCATTTAGTTACCCGGAACCAGTCTACATCCGCCCATCCGCGATTTCCGTCATTAGGAGTGACGCAGAATAAACCGACTTTCGCTCCTATCCACTTTCCCTGCCGGGCAGTAAAAGGTTCTCCCGCTGCTGTATACTTCTTTCCATCGAGACTATAGGCAAAGGTGCAAACGGCTCCCTTGGCAACCTTTACCCGTAAGTAAACGGTCTTCCACTCATTATCAGCCACTCCCGGCATTTTCAGATATTCCACCGGAAAACTCGCCAGTTCCTTCACTTGTTCGGGGTGCTGTTGTTCCGCATCTTTGCATACGACTTGTTGCAGGATAAACTTGTCGCCGGCTTTACGGACAGACAAATAACTATAATCCCATCCCATTACTATCATTCCGGCTTGCTCTCCATCCTGCTTGGCGGTAAACGTCAGCTTGGTAGTAGCCGTAAACTCTTCAGCGGGAAACTTTTGCAGCAACAGATTAGGCACTTCCCAAAAGTTCACGAACTCTTTGGAAAGGCTGCCTGCATAGAGTCGGATATATCCCAGATCGGTCGTAAATCCGTAGGTATCCTGTTTGTTGGCATGCCACTGCCACTGTAATCCCAAGTGCCGTGTATCGAACTCGTCACTTTCCGGAGGAGTAGTTACCGGATACATCTTTCCGACATTCGGCTTTTTATAGGTGGTGACAGGTTCTCCGCAACCGTCTTTGTCTTTATCTACTCCGATCACAGGCCATTCATTCACCCATTTCATCGGATTGAGATGAATAACACGTCCGTAAGCCCCTTGATCCTGAAAGTGGACGAACCACGATTCTCCTGTATTTGTATCTACCCAGCCCCCCTGATGCGGACCGTTGATGGTGGTCTTCCCCTGCGCCATCACGATCTTTGATTCATAGGGACCATAGATATTCTTTGAACGAAGCACTAGCTGCCAACCGGTAGCTACTCCGCCTGCCGGAGCAAAAATATAATAGTAACCATTTCGTTTATAGAGCTTCGGTCCTTCTACCGTATGGTTCTTCCCGTCATTTCCATCGAACACCATTACCGGATCGGAGATCACTTCCGTTCCTTCCGCATTCAGTTCGCAAATAACCAGAATGCTGTTCACTCCGCTGCGGCTGCCGGCATAAGCATGTATCAGATATACTTTCCCGTCCTCGTCCCAAAGTGGCGTCGGGTCGATCATTCCTTTTCCAGCTTTCACCAATACGGGTTTGCTCCATGATCCTTTCGGATCTCTGGTCTTTATCATGTAGATTCCATAATCCGGATCGCCCCAATAAATATAAAACTCTCCCTTATGAAAGCGGATAGCAGGAGCCCATACACCTTTCCCATGCTGCGCTTTATCGAAAAACTCTTTGGGTTCCTGTACCGGCAACGCATAATTCACCAGCGACCAGTTTACCAGATCACGGGAATGAAGTATAGGAAGTCCCGGTATGCAATTAAAACTGGAAGCCGTCATATAGAAATCATCTCCTGCCGCACATACGTCCGGATCGGAATAGTCGGCATAAAGCACAGGGTTCTGATAAGTACCATTGCCTTTATCAGCCACCCAGGTCTGGGATATTTCCTGTGCACCCGCCCAAGTACAGCAAGCCATCATTCCTGCTATAAACAGAATCTTTTTACGCATATTACCTTACTAATAATTTCATTCAAACATACTAATCGTTATTCCTAAAAACAGGTTCTTTTTACCTTATATTAAAACCAATCTTTCAAAAACTGAATCCTTTATCTCTTTTCAACAATCTTATTACTGACCTATTTGCTTATATATACGAAGGGGATCAGGTAAATACCTAATCCCCTCGCAAAAATATTCCAAAATGTATCGTCATTCCCGGTAATACATCAATGTGCCGAAACCTAACTGATCAAATCCACCGCTATTCGGTCCATAGTTTCCACCACCTCCGTCGGGGCGCATTTGCTCTGCCCACTTCCCGCTGTAAATGGAAGATATACCTTTTGCCTTGCAATATCCATAGAACAGTTCCCATGCCGGTCTTTTCGTTCCGCGCTGGTCTGTAGATATAGTTGTATTGGTATAAGACGGATTTGAATAGGAAGTATAGGGGAAAGAATTGGAATCATATACAAAATCATCACCAACTAATGTTCCTTTATTGAAGGCTTCATCTTTGATCAGATTGTACTTGCCTACATACTCAGCCATTGCTACTGCCCTATAATTATCAAAAGCAAACAGGTCCTCACCGATACTATAAGCCATCTGACAGAATGCCCCCATCAATGACACACACAATGTCGCATGCCCTTGGTCACGTCCCGACTCTTCACACTGTCCCAAAATCTCATCAGAATCCGGATCCTGATGCAAAAAAGGAACTGCATTTTTGATATTTCCAGCTTCTTTATATCTTCCTTCTTCATTCTTAAAATATACGATAGCTTGATTAATCAGCACATTATCATCACACAATATTCCAATGGAAAGAATAGATGTCATCTGAGCCAGATCCCAGTTTAGCCAGTAATGCATATTGCCCTGTCCGCCGTTATGATTCTTAAGGAACATATTGGAAACACTGTAAAACGTATCTTTCATCCAAGTCTTGAACTTCTCAAAATCATTCCTATCCCATCCGTTGTAATCTCTGAGCAATTCCGCCGCATTTGCCCACTGATGTGCCTGAATAGGTATCAAATATAAATTAGGGTCTGGAATATTATTAGTATAACCTTCCATTCTCAATATACCCTTGCAGTTCGTAGCCCATGCATTAAACAGTTTTACAGCAGCATCTGCAAATACGGTATTTCCCGACAACTGATAGCGGAGTGCCAGTTGGTAAGCAGCCGCAGCATCATACATACACGATGTGTAATTAGAGTAATCCGGATATTTACCCGACCAATTATTCTTATCCATTCGTTTCAAATATCCATCAAGCAAAGCACTCGTTTTTTCTGTATAAGAACTTTGCGCATAATCGCTTGCTTCCAGTTGAGCGTAGGCATCTTTCCAGGGCGATCGTGTCAGATTACTTTTTACGCGATCAATATCGGCCTGTGTATGAAGCATACAAGGATGCTTCAATGGCAAATAGTCTTTCTTAACCATATCTTCTTCAGGACTTTTCAAATCACTGAATTTACTGGTATCCCCATTGGGAATTTCACTACTGCAGGACATCATACCAAATGCTATCACAAAGCTAAAGAATAAGCTTATATATTTCGTTTTCATATTTCAGATTTATTTGTTATTTTCTTTTTCTACGTAAACTTTTAAATCTTCCAATGTCTTGAAAGTACGTACCCAATATACCTTATAAGAATAAGGTTGTACAGTAACGTCCGCTATCTTCAGCTGGAAAGTCGTCAACTTATCCGATGGAGCATCCGTTGGAAAATAGGGCTTAGCCTGCAAATCATAATATATAACCTGCGAATCTTCAGCCAAAACTCCGGTCGGATTGTTACCATAATCACCTTTGTTCGTATCCAACTTAAGACTTCCGTTACCCGGCACATCCATTCTAAAGGCAAGATAGCGGTAAGTTCCTATATTCAAGACAACCGGACGGTCATTAGAAGCCATCTTTAAGTCTGCCCTATATTTGCTGTTCGATTGCAGAGACATATTTACAGTCATACCTTCAGCATCAAAATTGACCGAAGCGGGCGTTTGTCCAAATCCCCATCCCAGTGCTTTCAGTTCATCCTGATTACGAACATAAGATAGTGACAATGAGACTACTCCTTCACCAACTACTTTGACAGCTATCGATGCTGATAGTCCGGACAATGGATCCTGAGCTATAATTTCGGCTTCACCTGCACCCACAGCAGTTACCAAGCCATCAGCATCCACTGTGGCAACTCTGTCATTGGTAGTACTCCAGCTTAATAATCCAACCGATGCATCAATTGGTTCCAAAAGACAATTTATCAGAGTCTTATCTCCTATCATCATATCATATCCCGGTTCACTTAATGTGATTTTATCAATAGGAATCACTTCTTTTACTGTTACTACAGCCGTAGCAGTCAATTGACTACCATCTTGACTTGAAACTGAAATATTAGCTGTTCCAGGCTTTTTCCCCGTTATCGTACCATCGTCCGCTACCGTTGCAACTTCTTCATTATCACTTTTCCAATCAAACACATTATATCCGTCTGAAGGAGTCACATTGACAATCACTTTCTTATTTGTTCCTTCAAACAGTTCCACGTTTTCAAGCTCTATAGCTGTAGCCACCGGCATTACTTGGACTTCTATTGTTTTGAGAGTCTCAAAGGCGGTACTCTGAGACAAATTAATATATGCTTTTCCGATCATCTTAGCCGTAACCCTACCGTCCTGCGAAACAGACACCACATTTTCATCCGATGATGTTAAAGTAATCTCCGGATTCGTCACATTCTCCGGAACCGGCTTATAATCTAAAACAAAATCCATTCCTACAGCTAAAGGTAGTGATGAACCTACATTTACCTCTATATCATTCATTAGTTGCGCCTCATTCATAGCATCACCATATTCCTTATCGCCACATGAAGCTACTGACAGTAATAAGCTTAGCATCCCAAGACCTACTGACATCCATTTTACTGATAAGAAAGCTATATGTTTCATATTTTTTCTTTTTTATTATTCATATTCCATTATTCTCCCCAACCCGGATTTTGTCCCAAAGTCGGATTTAACTGTAACTGATCAGAAGGCAATGGGTACAAGTAATTCTTATCCGCCCACTGACGCCCAGTCTCTACAACAACACATCCTTCATCATTCAAACTAAAGGTTGTATTCCAGGACTCATATTCAGTCCCCTTCCATTTAATTCCCAACATAGTCTGCGGCATCTCGTTCTCTGCTGTTTTCCAACGTTTCAAATCATCAATGCGAAATCCTTCATTAAAGAGTTCGACAGTACGTTCCCTCCGTATTTCCGTTCTCATATCCAACCCATGTGCCTGTGTAAGCTCGTTAGTCAATGCCGGCATATTGGTATTTACACGTTGACGAACCAGATTCAAGGAAATATTCAAGTCTTCATTTTCAATTTTATCATCTCTCTCATATATGGCTTCTGCATAATTCAACAAGACTTCCGCATAACGGATAAGCGGGAAATCATATCCCTCTTGCGTATCGGGTACCACACGTTCAGCACTCCATTTTTGGTTGCCATAACATGTACCGGAAGCTGGATCATAGACTTTGGATGTTTTAAGATCCGTCTCATCCCACTGCCACGAAGTTCGGCCGAATTTATTCCCCCAATAGCGGGTACCCGGTTTCAGCAACGTATAACGCATACGATTATCGCGATTCAAAAATTCAGAGACCTTTTTATCATACTTCTGGAAGCGCCCCGATTTCTCAATAGGCAATCCATCATCACACAAATAAAGATTGGCAAACTTACGAGTGACCCATTGCACATTTGCCAGACATTCTTGAGTTATATTCTTACCGATTGAGGCCAATACCTGATCATGACGACGAGCAAAAATATACTCATGATTAGAAGACTTTTTAATACCTGCCGGATTTGACTTCTCATTTTCCAAAATGAACATATACTTCTGCGCACTATCACCCAGTATTTTTGTCTCACTGTCTGTTCCAAACAATCGGAATGTGTATCCATATTTAGCATCAATCACAGTCCGTGCTGCTTTGGCAGCTATGTCCAACAGATTAGCGGAACGTTGCGTATTCTGATTACCATTACGCGACTTCTGCCATGTTCCTTCATAAAGAGCCACTCTTGAAAGGAAAGCCTGTGCACCTTCTTTAGAAATTCGTCCTTCCTCTTCGGTCGTAAGTTCTTTAAAAGCCGGTAAATTTTCAACGGCATGATTAAGATCATCGATAATAAGATCGACTACTTCGCTGCGGTCATTCCGTTTTACTTTCATCTCAGGGTCTGTAATGTCCAACGGCTTCTTGGTGATGATAACGTCTCCATACAATTGAAGTAAGTCAAAATAACTATAAGCACGGAAAAAATAAGCCTCTCCTATATATTGCTTTATATCTTCCGGCTTAGCATAAGCTTCAGCATTCTGCAACAATAAGTTCGTGCGCCGGATATGCTTGTAGTTATCCGTATAGTTGGCGTCCGAAGACGGAATTGAATTTATTCCTCGGCTAAATTCATTGTAGCTCTGATAAGTAATCAAATCCGAACGTTTGTCACTATGTGTTCCATCATATACGACAGAAGAAAAATCACGCGTCCAACTATAAAAGGTATTGGCAAACTGCTTATAATCATTGACAGAAGTCCACATATTCTTACCACCCAACTGATCCTGAGGTTCCAGATCCAAACAAGAGTGGAATGTCATTCCTAACACTATGGCAAGGAGAATTGTTATTTTTGATCGTTTCATACTATTCTATTTAAAAAGTTGCATTAACACCTACCGTGAAAGTTCTGTTAAAAGGATAACGTCCTAAATCTTTAGTTTTACGTGAAGCTTCCGGATCCCAGCCGTCTCTTAACTTACTATGTTCCCATAAATCAGCCCCTGTAAAGTATATCCGTAGTTTACTGATCGCATTTGTTTTGGCCAACCATGAAGCAGGTAACGTATATCCCAAAGTCAGATTCTTTAAACGGAGATAGGCTCCATTCTCTACAGACCAAGAAGAACACTGATAATTATAATTATTTATAGAACCAATGCTTGTATAAGAGGGATAATAGGCATTTCTGTTCTCCGGGTTCCATGTATTACCGATGGACTGGGTTGTAGTATTCAAGTAAATAGCACTCATCGGTACCCGCCATGTTTCATTTCCTTCACCACCACGGAAAACTGTTCTGCGCCCCACTCCCTGAAAAATAGCAGAGAGATCAAAGCCCTTCCATTCCAATTCGATGTTGATTGAATAAGAAAGTTTCGGATCATCCGTCCCTAAATATACATAATCATTCTGATCCAGTTTGCCATCACCGTTCACATCTTCGAACATGTGGTCTCCCAGACGAAGATTATCCTGCATTCCAATTCCATTGCCATCCAAATAGTAATATTTGTATTTTTCCAGTTCTTCTTGGGTCTGAATTTTACCGACATTGCGTAATCCAAAATATGAGTTCAACGGGTAACCTTGCTGCTTACCAACAAAACCTGATTTCAGAACGGAAGTTGCTCCCAAATCAATCAATTTATTAGTAGTATAAGTTATAGTCCCTCCAATATGATATTGTACAGGTCCTATTTTGTCCGACCACGTCATGTTTCCTTCCCATCCTTTAGCCTCAAACTTTCCAAGATTCATCGTTGGGGCATTATCTCCCAACACACCCGGATACTGGGCATCAATCAACATATTATTATTTTTCTTCATAAATAACTCTACAGTACCAGTCAGTCGGTTATTGAAGAATCCGAAGTCCAGCCCCAAGTTATAACTATGAATACGTTCCCAAGTACGGTCTGTAGTTACAATCTTCCCATTCGTATCAATAGTCGAAACTTTTCCAGAGCCAATATATGCTCCGCTAGACGAAGAAAAATTGTACAACTGAGTACCATCGTAACGATCTACGCCACTTTGATTGCCCAATACACCATAAGACAGTCTCAGCTTTAAGTTACTGACCAAAGAAGATAACGGCTGCATGAAGCTTTCCTCACTCAAACGCCATCCTCCAGATACTCCCCAAAAGAATTGCCAGCGATTTTCGGGACGGAACTTTGAAGAACCGTCATATCGCAGATTGCCTTCCACCAAATAACGTTGTTTATAATCATAGTTCAAACGTCCGAAATAGGACATCATTGCCTCATGCCATTTTGCAGGCTTACTGTCTCCATCTTTTATCAGAACTTCTCCGGCACCATTTGGTATCTCTAAAGACGGATTGATATCTTTTACAGATACAAAAGTATATTTATACTGTGTGTAATTATACTGTGTACCAGCCATTGCACTCAGATTATGTACTTCCGCCAATGTTTTGTGCCAATTCAGGTAACCGGAAACCATATAGTAGTCTGTTCTTGAAAAAGAATCAGAGTATTTACTCTTTTCCTGAGTAGGTTCTGTCGCCAACAATTTAGTGCCTGCATAATTATACCAATCAATAGATTTCTCTACTTTCTCACGTGTAGCGGTTGAAGTGTTATAGCCCACATTGACAACGGCATCCAGATCCGAATATATCTTCCAGTTCAACGATTCGCTGATATTGATAGCCGAAACCTTCAGTTTATTGTCTCCACCTTCCTCAGCCCACCAGTTCAATGCACGCCACGTTCCCCATCCATAGGGACGTCCGTCGATAGTAGAAGCAGGCAAACCCGGTTGTGGGGAAGACTGGGAAAGAACTTTCCCTATCATACTGGGAGATACTTGATCCTGACGGTTATAACCGATACTAGATGTCAACATCACAGCATCCGATAGCTTAAATTGGTTGTTCAAACGCATATTGTAACGTTGATTGTTATTATTTCCCCATTTCAAGGTACTGTTGTCATACATATATCCCAGTGACAAACGAAACAAGTTTTTCTCTGTACCTCCCGAGACACTGAGGTCATGTTGTGTAGACCATGAATTTCCCCATAAAATATCCTGCCAGTCATTATCCATAAAGACAAAGTCTTCCACATCCTTGAATCCTTCGGGAATCGGGTGTGCACTATGACTCAAATCAATGTACTGGTTCTTATACAATTTGGCTAGTCTGGCATAGCGAATCCAGTTTGAATCAGAATAGCCATCATTAGTCTGAGCAGTAATCACTGCATCCGCCCATTGATCCAACGACATCAATTCCGGTTGAAGCCCTACCACTTTTCCAGTAAAAGAACCATTATACTGGACAACAGTTTTACCCGCTTTTGCCTTCTTCGTTGTAATCAATACAACACCTCCCGCTGCTTTCGATCCATATATAGCAGCCGAAGCATCTTTCAGGAAGTTGATAGATTCAATGTCATCCGGATTCAAATTACGCATACCGTTGATACCGTCACTATATTCCACACCATCTACAATAATGAGTGGATCAGTAGAGTTGGATGAAGACGCTCCACGAAGTTTCATACCCCAACTCTCATCTCCAGGAGCTCCGGAATTACGAGTGATAAGTACTCCGGGCACAGTGCCCTGCATTGCCTGCAACGGGCTTGACATCGTACCTTTATTTTCCAGTTGTTTGGCTCCTACAACGGTTACAGCACCTGTTAAAGATTCCTTTTTCTGAGTACCATATCCTACAACCACCACTTCGTCCAGTACTTCAGTGTCTTCTTTCATTATAATCTTCCGCAATTTAGGATCGGAAGCCGGAAGTTCCATTGATTTAAAACCAATATACGAAATAACAATCACAGCATTCGGAGAACTTACATTTAAAGAGAAATTCCCATCAATATCAGAAATTACCCCATTCGTAGTTCCCTTCTCGAGTATACTTGCACCAATAACAGGTTCTCCCGTCGCATCTACAACCTGACCTTTGACTTGTTTTTGAGACTGTGCTATAGTCCTGCTATCATTAACATTTGCATAAGCCCATGTCCGGGAAGCCGGACACAGCATCAACATCAGTCCTAAAGCAACTATGACCGCCTTATTAGGTTGCGAATTAAAAATTAATCCTCTTCGTTTCATAACATTAAATTTGAGGTTTAAAAATAGTATTAAATTCTTGTTCTCTAAAATTTGTTGAGGCATAAAGATACCTCTCACTCAGTATTGATTCCTTTTCCATAAGCACCAAAGGTTGTTTATTATATGAATAATTTTATATACAGTTTCGGAAGAAGTCACGCATATCACGGCGTCCGAGAAAAAGATGGTTTTCCACTGTACGGCAACTCAATTCTAATTCGGAGGCTATCTCCGGAGAAGATTTATCCTCAAAACGATTTAACGTATAGATCAGCCGTCGCTGTTCGGGCATGGCTGCCAACCGTGTCCGTTCCATCGCCATCAAATCATCAGCAATGATTTTCTCTTCAGTATCATTGGAAGAAGTGACAGTAAAATCATAGAGGTAACTATCTATCTCCTGCTTTTTATAATAACGACGGATATAGTCGGTCACTAAATTGCGTGCGATCGTAAAAAGGAAGTATTTTACTGTATCCGGACGGAGCATCTGTTTGTAATCCATCAGACGCACAAATACATCTTGAGTTAAATCCTCCGCTTCATAACGGTGAGCAATCCGATAGGTAATATAGTTTAAGATTACCTGATGATATTCCTCGTAAGAACGGGTGATAATGTTGTCGGAAGTGTAAGCTGTTGTCTCCATAATACTATCTTTTTCGGTTTTGAACACGATGCAAATATAAAGGCAATTCCGGAGAATGATTTCAAAAAACAAGGGAGATGAATCTCAACGCATCTAGGTAGACTTTATTTTATTTAAGCAAATGAATTACAATCACTTACACACTTTTTAAACGGAGTCTCACTTTATAAAATGAGACTCCGTTTGGGCATAATAAGCAGACCGATGGTTCACATCTCATCAATTTGAGCAAAGTAACCTGGGAAATAAAAAGCCTTTGGTTATTGTCACTTATCACCTTGGCAGGACAAGTGTCTTATAATTAAAGCAGTAAGGGTGATAATAGATGGTGATAATAAGGTGATAATAGAATAGTTCTTGATTTCTATTATCACCTGTTTTTGACAAGCGATCTATTTATTCAATTGATTATCAGGTGTTAGACAGACTATTCAAGGGTAACGTCTACCAATGTTAAAAACACCATTTTTGCCATGAATGTACGTTGTTTACGCCCAATATTGTTCTATGTAAGCTGCATGTATTAAGACAAAGGCTGGGAAGCTTAACATACAAACAAGGCTTGACTAATATATTCAGGTGCTTTCATGTATTCATTTCACGTACGTGAACCGTTCAGCTCATGTACGTAAGCCCGATGAATCACGTACATGAACCGATGGAATCACATACGTGAAACGATCTCTTGTTACTGACCGAATACATTAATCTTACCTGCATAATATCTTAATGAAGGGAGCACATTTACTATTCATCTTTAGCCGTTCCTCCGATACTGCGAATATACTCGTTCGGAGTAACTCCGGTACTTTTCTTGAATGAACGGAAGAAAGAAGCACGTGAACTGAAGCCGCATAGTTCGGCCAATGCTGTCAATGTATAACGGGAGTAATCACTATCCTCTACCATTTTCTTGAACTGGGCAACCCGATACTCATTTATAAAGTCATAGTATGACTGATTAAGATATTGATTGAGCAGATAGGACAAGGAATGGGAAGAAGTATGCAATGCGGCGGCAAGTTCTCCCATTTTCAAGTCGGGATTAATATAAGGTTTTTCTTTCTCCACATAAGCAACAAGCCTGTCATGAAGTTCTTTACATTCGGCTTCGCTCATACGGTTGGCCTTATATTTTTCTTCTGCAGGATGTGGTTCCGCCGTCTTTTCTTCTTCCTCTTCTTCTTCGGATGAGATCTCGTGTACTTCCGTGACCAATGGAGCAGATTTCCGCACATAATATCTCACCAGAACAACGATCAGAATAATCGATATAGCGAGAATCACCCATCCCCACCAAGGAATCATCGGCTGCACAGTCACCTTATAAATGGCCATTGATTGTTCATTGCCCGGAATACGTACACAGAATGTGTATGTCCCGGAAGAAAGCCCATAATACGATACTTCACTCTGTGCTGTCAGCAACTTCCAGTCACTGTCCGCTCCCTCCAGTTTATACTCATATAACAAGGCAGAAGGTAATCCATATGCAAAATCGGTAAAACAAAAAGTAAGATTGTTCTGATTATACTTCAAAGACGATTTATTGATAGAAACTCCATTAGCCAGAATATCCGTAAAGACAATCGGACGGACCTTTCCACGTACCTCATCTACCTGTTTCGGATCTACATAGATCAACCCCTTGGTATTGCCAAACCACAACAGTCCTCTTTCATCTTTATAAGCCGCTCCGTTAGTGAAAGTCGGTCCCGGCACTCCGTCATTGAAGGTGAAGGAGTCATACTCTTCTCCTTCTTCCTTAATACGCAACAATCCATCGTTGCAACCTACCCACAGCCAGCCTTGATTATCTTCTGTTATTGACATCAGCGAGTTATCGGGAAGCGTAGAAAGTACTGATTGATTGCGGAAATGGTCCATCGTTAAGGTAGAAGTAAACAGGCTGCCTTTCTCACGGATAAAGTAAAGGTTATGTTCTGCATCTTCATAAATAGTACGTACTTTATCTTTGTGTACAAATCCTTCCGGAAATACATTGGAACGAAGGCTTTGTGAGGCCGGATCATAGATGCACATACCGGTTTCTGTAGCAATCCATCCTTTTCCGGTAGAGTCAAAACTTACTTCATACACATTTCCTTCGGGCAACTGAGAGTTGGTGCTGGTGAAGTTTTTGATTTGCTTTGTCTGCCCGTTGTAACAGAATAGTCCCTGCGAGGTGCCAATCCAAAGATTTCCCCTGTTATCCGGTTTTACACAGAAGATATGTCCTTTCTGGAAGAGTTCCGTATCACCTTGTGTAAAGTATTTGAGAGATAACGTCTGCGGATTTAATACCATCATACCACCGCCATACGTACCGATATAATATTCACCTTCATAGAAGCAAATGGTAAGGATCAGATCGGACGTAAGAACCGGTTTCACGAAACTTTTCACTATGCCGGTAGCTTCGTTAATATAGAACAATCCGTCACGCGAACCAATCACTTTCTCCGGTCCCCGGTTTACGAACGAACGAATTGATAAATTGGCAGAGTTAAACTGAGGAAGATAAGCGTACGTACGGAACAGTCCGTTTTGATACAGTGAATAATCCAATCCGGCTTGGAAATGTCCTACCCAGACTGCACCCCTGTCATCCACCAGTAGTGAGTAGATAGAATTACTGCGAATCCCTTCTTTATCATTCACATCATGGAAAAAGCGGCGAACCACTTTCCGGTCTTTGTGAGAAAGGAAATGAACCCCATTTCCATCTGTAGCGATGTACACCGTCTCCTTTCCATCACCGGAAATATCAGATATCACATCACATCCCAAAGAAACCGTATGGGCAAATGTCTGTTTCGGGATATCGAAACAGACGACTCCCTGACTCATTGTACCCAGATACAGCGTTTCACCTATGCGGGTCAGACAACGGAAATAATCGGCTTCGGGAACATTCTCTCTGAAATGCCAGGAATTGATCTGACCATCTTTCAGCGAATAAGAAAATAACCCTTGCACTGTTGCCAACCAAAGGACACTCTTATCTTCATTCAGGCAGAGGTCCATGATCCGGTTACAGGCTGCCAGCATATTTTTATCGGTCTGTACCTGAAGCAACTGACCGTCTTTCTGAATAAACAGTCCTCTCTCCGTACCTATATAAAGTACATCTCCATCTGCCAACAAAGCATTGACGGCACAGTCGATCTTCTCGGGAACGATTCTCTGCAATTCACTACCGGAGCGATTCAGCCGCCAGAGTCCGATTCCATTTCCGATCCATAGTTGCTTGTTATCGGTTTCTGTAATACAGTTCACCCGTTTCTTTCTTCCCGAATCTACTCCGCGGAATTCGAAATGCTTCACCTTCACACCGTCAAAACGGTCGAGGCCGTTGTCTGTCCCCAACCAGATGAAACCTTCCGAGTCTTTATAAATAGCATTCACCAACAAACCGGAAAGGCCGTCGGACATAACGACATTACGAAACATATAGGGTTGTGCCTGCAAGTTTTCCCCGCAAACCCAACACATTATTATAAGAACCAAATATTTAATCGTGCTTTTCACCTGCCAACGGGCTTTATCATATTAAACATGTGACAAACATACACAAAAATCTCCAAAAGAGAGCGGTTCCTTATCTAAAAAGTCGCCTCTCCATATTTGCTGATGCTAATAGACAAATACGAAGAGGCGGAAGTATTTACTCAATGCACCCGAATAATTTATTCGTGCCTGTTCATTAAATTAAATCAATCTTGTAAATCCCAATACACTACATAACGCTGGTGATGCAAATCATAAAGCGGACGGATCACATCTCCTTGCTCCGTAGTAAATTTCAAGTCTTTTCCCACACGGTGCAATGTTCGTTCGGGGTGTTTCACGTCTATTTTCAATGATGTACGCAGATCGGCAGGAACATGAAAATTATAAGTATAATAATCGTTGTAAAGAGCAGGATCAGAGAAGGGAGCAGGTGCCTGCATTCCTTCCGTTCCCCGTTCTCCGGCAAGTACTAACGGTCCATACAGCAAAGCTACTTTATTCGGATTATCGGGAGTAGCTTCCAGTTCGATCTGCATGGGATAAGTGGCCGCAATACGGTCACCATCTTTCCATTCACGGGTAATAGCAATATAAGAACCCGGTTTCTGTTTCACTGACACCTTTTTACCATTCACAAGTACCTTCACATTTTTACTCCATGAGGGATATCTCAAATAAATAGTAGTATGCCTTGGCTTTTCTGCACGAAGAGTGAGCCGAGTAGTCTCTTCCTTCGGAAAATCGGTTTCCTGAAGAAGCGTCAGTCCTTTTTCTTTCCAAGTCACTTGGGAAGGAATAAACAGATTCACATAGATGCCTTTATCATTATGGTAATAGATGGCTTCTCCATATTTGGCATGATTCTCAAATCCACTGCCTACACAACACCAGAAAGAATTTTCTTTGGTGCTATACAGTTTATGAGAGCCGGAAAGTAACGGAAGGAAATAAGTTACCATCCCTGTTTCCGGGTCTTGCTGTCCAAGGATATGATTGTATAATGCTCTCTCGTAGTAATCGGCAATAGAAGAATCACCGGTCCAGCAGAAAAGATGGCGACTAAGTTTCAACATATTGTAGGTGCAACATGTTTCACCGGTATAACCAGTCAAGTGTTTAGAGCATTTCTTCGGGTCGAAAAAATGCTCTTTATCACTGCTGCATCCCGGAGCAAAGGTGTGATGGTCAATCATGGTATGCCAGAAAAACTCTGAAAGTTTTTTACTCGTCTCATTCTGTGTCAATTCATAGTTGCGAGCTTCTGCAATTACTTTCGGGATAAATGTATTTGTATGTTTGGTTCCCAAATCATCCCGAAGTTCTTTCAGTGGGTCGATCACGTCATTATGATAGAAATATTCCGCCAACCAACGATAACGCTCGTCGCCTGTGATGGCATATAAATTATAAAATGATTCGTTGATTCCCCCGAACTCATTACGTATCATTAACCGGCGTGTCTCTTCACTAAGCGGTTTCAGTTTGTTATAAGCCCAGTCGCCCATTTTGGTCACCACACTCAAAGCCTGCTGATTATCTGCATATAAGTATTGGTCTATCAGACCGGAATAAAGTTTATGCAAGGTATACCAAGGTGCCCAGACACTCTTTCCCTGAATATTGCGGTTGATCAGTTCTTCGGGATATGCGCTCAAATATCCTCCTTTAAGTGCATTCTGCACTTCGGTCAATCCATTTACAAGGCTATCTCCTTTAAGTTTGAAAATCTCACTTCCGGTAGCAGCGTACATCAATGCGTAAGCTGAAAGCAAATGTCCGGTAGTATGTCCGCGAAGTTCGCAGTCCAGAGATTCCCAGCCACCGAGTTTTTTTACAGTCATATAGCCGCCTTCACGACCTGCAAAGACACCGGCATTGGTCCGGAAGCTATGTAACAGACGATTCACATCAAGAGAAGTCATCCATGCCGAATCCCGCAACATATTATCACGAAAACGACTCGCTAAGAGGCGGACATCCTTTAAATCAAAACTCTGTACCCGAATTGGAGCCACTGTCTCTTTTTTCATTTTTCCCTGATGCTGACCGGGGTATACAGACTGGGCGGACATCATAGTCGACACTGCCAACCATGCTATTACAACTAGATTTTTCTTATTCATAATCATTCTTTATATCCTTTTCAATAAGATACGAATAAGCGCTGTTCAACACTCAATACAATGAAATTAATTCTGATTGATCGTTCCGTAAGCTTTCGTTTTATTCCATATTATTGATAAATAAAGAAACTTCGTTCTATCGGCTCTGCTGTCTGTACCTTTCCCGCCAGCCCATATTGCCAGGCAACTACTGTCACCTTCAACGGATATTTACTGCGAGGAGGTATCGGAGTAAATACAAGTTTGTTTCCGTCGATTTCCGCAGGGCCTTCTTTCACATAATAATATACAGGCAGTCCGCAATCGGAAGTAGCCCGAAGAGTGACGGACTCCACCCCTGCCTTCACATCCCCAATGCCAGGGAAAAGTATATACTGTCGTTTCCCCTCCGTGTTACGGTAAGGAATCCGGAAACTAAGTTCCTGCACTGTACTTTTATATTGATTATCACCGTCATGACTCGCCAAGAGGCAGATGTCTCCTGTGCGACGCTTATTATACATTCCCATGCGGTAGAAACGAACAGTAAAAGTAGTATCATTCACCTTCTGTACCGGTCCGCAGATGCGGGTTATTTCGGGAAAGGTCGATGAATGTTCGTCGGAGATGGTTGTATGCAGACTATCCGTAAATACAGCTTTCAGATGAAAAGTAAGTCCATCTTCCTCCGGCAGGAAACGGGCGGCAACTTTCACATGAGACTTCGGGTGATATGCAAGAAGGCTGTTCTCTTGTACAAAACCAAGATATTGCGGTTTTTTCCCTCTTTCCTGACGATAACGTTCTTCTGTCATGTCAGCCATCTCTTTATCGAAATACCAGAAGGCATCATGCGGATCGCCTTTGTATTGTTTGAAGGGAGCTGCTTTAGCACGTCTCTTTTGGTCAGGATGCCAACGCTCGGCAAGCCATCCGTTTTCCGGATTCAATTTCTTCAGCATCACGGGCTTATCTACATCATACGTTTCCGGCAATCGGTACTCCATGGCTTTCTTCAGAAACAATGCAAGGTATACTGCTGTACGGTCTGCAATATCAAAATGTCCGCGCCCAGTATCACAAAGAAACGAGATGCAACTCCGGGGATACATCAGGCGAAACGCCAATGCCGGATTTACACGATCTTCCCACCATTCATATTCTCCTTCGATCATCAAGCCGGGAATGCCGTCAATAGTACGTTTCCCCCACTCCATGTTATCACGGCCATATCCGGTAAGATTAGTACGCGGTGCGTCTCCATGAAAGGATATGACAGCCAATGTCCGTTCGGGATTCCATGCTGCAAAATTCCAAGGATAAGTTGCCATCGCCGAATGTCCGAAAGGAACAATCGGAACGTATTTTAATTCATTGTAACCGCTGATAGCGGCAAAGTCCTCCAACATCTGCTCAAATGCCCTCTGACTTCCGGCAGATACATCCCATTTCTGGTCCCAGCCCGGAGTAATCCAGATCAAGCCCATACCCATTTCGGACATTTTCTCCCGAAACAGAAGATTCTCAAACAGGGTTTCCTCTGTCATATTGTGAGTACCTATCATCACACCTCTTACCTGGGCACAATCGGAAGGTATCCACAGAAATGCCTGTGGATGATCATCAGTTTCGTTAGAAATAATGCCGGGTATTTGTACAGACCACTGCCATTCCGCCGCTATACATTCCGGCCATAACATAAACACTAATATTCCAAATACTAAAAATCGAAGTAGTTTCATGTTCCATTCATTTATCGTTATTTTATGTAATACGTAACGAAACCAAAGTATACTCAACCGAAAAATATAAAAAAACTATTATTATAGGAACTCTTTCATCGACAATTTCACAAAAACGTCGTATCTTTATTCTCAATTAAGAAAGGAGTGATATGGATTTACGTACAGCAAACGTAACTAGATATATTCTTCCCCTGCGGGAAGGCGGATCATTGCCGGCTTTGGCTGAAGCTGACGATGAGTTCAAATATGTCGTAAAATTCAGAGGAGCAGGCCACGGAACCAAAGCCCTTATCGCTGAATTGATCGGAGGAGAAATAGCCCGTACTCTGGGCTTCAGAGTACCGGAGATCATCTTCCTGAATTTAGATGAAGCTTTCGGCCGAACGGAAGCAGATGAAGAGATACAGGATTTACTGCAATGGAGCCGTGGATTGAATATCGGTTTGCATTTCTTGTCCGGAGCGTTGACCTTCGATCCTGTCGTACATCAAGTGGATGGTAAAACCGCCTCACAGATTGTGTGGATGGATGCTTTTCTGACAAATGTGGACCGTACCATCAAGAATACCAATATGCTGATGTGGCATAAAGAATTATGGCTGATCGATCATGGAGCTTCCCTTTACTTCCAACATAGCTGGACCAACTGGCAGAAACAGGCACTCACCCCATTCGTGCAGATAAAAGATCATGTTTTATTGCCATTTGCCGACCAACTGAAAGAAACAGATATGGCATTCAGACAGTTACTAACCTCCGATAAGATATGGGAAATAGTCAATACCGTCCCCGACGACTGGTTGAACTGGACGGAAGGACAGGAAACTCCACAAGACCTGAGAGATATTTATATTCAATTTTTAGAGGAAAGGATCAAGCATTCCGAACTATTTGTAAATGAAGCGCAACATGCAAGAAAGGCACTTATATGAATACGCAACCATTCGTTTCGTTCCCAAAGTAGAACGTGAAGAATTTATCAATGTAGGTATTGTACTGTTCTCCAAACGATGCAAATACCTCAAATCACTTTATACGATAGATGAGAATAAACTGAAACTGTTTTCTTCCGAACTGGATATGAATTGTCTGAAAGAAGGACTGCATGTCTTCGACAGGATTTGTTCGGGTAGTAAGGAAGGGGGAATGATAGCAAGCATGGATGTCCCCGATCGTTTCCGGTGGCTGACCGCTGTAAAAAGCTCATGTATACAAGTATCCCGCCCGCATCCCGGATTTTCCGAGGATTTGGATGCTACCTTGGAGCGTTTGTTCAAAGAATTAGTGCTTTAAATGATCAATCATGGAATTTATCAAGATAACAGAGCAACCATCGCTCTATGATGACCTCGACAAGAAGTCGGTAAAAGAGATTCTGGAAGATATCAATACTGAAGACCATAAAGTAGCGGATGCCGTGCAGAAAGCAATCCCACAAATAGAGAAACTGGTCACATTAATTATTCCCCGAGTAAAAAAAGGTGGGAGAATATTCTATATGGGGGCCGGAACAAGCGGACGTTTAGGTGTACTCGACGCTTCCGAAATACCTCCGACTTTCGGTATGCCTCCCACCGTAGTTATCGGACTAATCGCCGGAGGAGATACCGCCTTGCGCAATCCCGTCGAGAATGCGGAAGATGATATGTCCCGCGGATGGGAAGAGTTATTGCAGCATCATATCAATAGTGAAGATACAGTCATCGGAATTGCAGCATCCGGCACCACTCCTTATGTGATCGGAGCCATGCGCACAGCACGGGAACACGGAATACTGACCGGCTGCATTACCAGTAATCCAAATTCGCCGATGGCTACCGAAGCTGATGTACCGATAGAAGTGATTGTCGGTCCGGAGTATGTGACAGGAAGTTCTCGGATGAAATCGGGTACTGCTCAAAAGATGATTCTGAATATGATCAGCACTACTATCATGATTGAACTGGGACGCGTGCAAGGAAATAAAATGGTCAATATGCAATTGAGTAACCAAAAACTCATTGATCGGGGAACGCGCATGATCATTGAAGAACTCCATCTGGACTACGAAAAGGCTGAGGCACTTCTGTTGCTACACGGTTCGGTTAAGTCTGCGATAGAGGCCTATCGCAGACACAACTCTACTCAGCAAGAGTAAAATGCAGTGCAGCACCACCGGAGGACTTTAACTTCAAAGTTAGCTTATCTCCGGCTTTTATCTTCTTATGAGTAGTACGAACCTTTGTACGTGTATTCAACTTGTCGTCATCTTCATACAAGTTGACTATATACTTCGTTCCCGGTTTCAAAAAATCCGTGGTTAACGTAATGGTACGCGCTTCTGTATTTGTCATTGCTCCCACAAACCATTCTTTTCCGGAACGACGAGCCTGCACAATATATTCACCTATTTCTCCATCTAATGCACGACTTTCATCCCAAACAGTCGGGATGGCTTTCCAGAACTCCAGTTCCTCCTCACCTTTATACATAGCAGGATTATCATACCAAAACATAAATTGCAAAGGACTGTAATATACGGCTGCCATTGCCAATTGATGTGCTTTGGTGTTTTTCACGCGACTATTAAAATAACAGAGTGTATAATCTCCTGCGCCTGCCAGAAAACGAGTATAAGGGAGAATGGTATTGTGTGTCGCATCCGGCATCTCTTCATTTCCACGGATACCTTCTTGCGTCATCAAATTGGGATAGGTACGACTGAAACCGGTTGGACGATATTCATCATGAATATCCACCATCATTTCATATTCCGCACATTTACGGACTGCATCATGTAACCACGTACTCCAATGCTGATTACCTATCTGTACAAAACCGAATTTAATTCCTTTCAATCCCCATTTTTTATACAATGGCAATAAAGAATCTAGCTGTTGAACCAAAGCACGTTGATTGACATAGACCATTAATCCAATGCCTCTAGATTCTGCATATTTACATAAAGCAGAAATATCAAGATCTTTATCCGGAGAAACCGTAGTAGCATCCGAACTCATTTTCATTTCCGGGCCATACCATCCTGCATCCATATGTACATATTGAATGCCACGTTCCGCTGCAAAATCAATGGCTGCTTTTACTTTCTCCTGTTTTAAGTCTCCAGAACGGAATACTTTCCCAGGCTTAATCCAAGAAATATCTGATATCCGACAAGGAGTATTTAAATTCAAAGCCAAATCATTATGATTGATCAAATCGACCGGACGTTCGGCAGCCATAATGACACGCCAAGGGGTACTGTAGGGAGAAATAATGTCAACGCTGCTATACAAGCTAGTTTCCAGTGTTGAAGGCTTCTCTGCAGACAAACGGAATTTTCCACGAGCATAATCCACCATCTCCGCTTCCAGTAATGCAACAGTCAATCCATCTGGCAGTTTCATAGTCAAAGGGCGTTCACTTTCCTCTTTTCCCCACCCTGACAGGGGACGAAGCTCATAAGGACCTTGTGCCCAACGTTCATAGTAAGCCATTGTACCTTCAGGCATTGTGAAACTTGTCCGTTCACCTGTAATATGTAAAAATAGCCCATTGGTCGTTTCCGGAAAATGATAACGGAATGCCACTCCTTCGTTATAGGCACGGACGATAATATTCATAAAGTAGTTTTTACGTTTGTCGTAACCGCCTTCAGTCATCCCTTGTCCCTCACCTTTACGAAACTTTAAAGTCATTTCATTATAACAGTCCCGAACTTCGGCACGTTCTCCATATACAGGTTTCCATGTTGCATCGTTTTTCCGATGATCAGTATCCGTTAATTTCAGATTCTCGCACCAAAAATGGCAAGTATCGTTCGGTACTCCCAATGCCGATTCAAACAATTGATTCTCTATCTGTACACCGAGTTCACCCTCCTCCACTACAGGACGATTCTTATATATCAGCGTATAATACATCCGTGCATTATCCTCTCCGAACGAACGCTGGTAAAAGGTGAACCGATACGCTCCGTCTGGGGAAGTCAGTTCCCGGCGGGTTTCTGTCATCACATTCTGTGCCTTTGTCAGTGTCGGTATTACCAACAGTAAAAGCAAGATACTTTTCTTCATTCTATTTAAATTCATGTTTATCCGTTTTTCCAATATATACGAACGAATTAATTATTATACTCAATCTGTCTCCCAAAGAAACACTACTTCTCAATTCTTTTTATAAAAGTCTCTTTTCTTTCATACATTTCTGCAAATATAAACAAACATCTTGCAAAAATAAGCACAACATCACATTCAAAAAGCAGCTACTTTTGCATCAATTCATATAAATAATAAATAAAACCATGAACGAATTATTTAGTATTGCCGGTAAGGTAGCTGTAATTACCGGAGCAGGTGGTGTGTTGGGAGGAAATATCGCCCAGCACTTTGTACAGCAGGGAGCAAAAGTTGTAGCTATCGACATCCGTCAGGAACAACTGGACAACCGTGTAGCAGAACTTAAACAATATGGTCAGGATGTTATCGGTATTATTGGAGACGTGCTGGACATCGCCAGTCTGGAAAAAGTAGCGGAAGAGATTGTTGCCCAATGGGGACAGATTGATATTCTGTTGAATATTGCCGGAGGCAACATGCCGGGAGCCACTCTTGAATCGGATCAGAACTTCTATGATATGGACATTTCCTGTTGGGAGAAAGTGACCAGTCTGAATATGAACGGTACAGTCTATCCGTCTATGATCTTTGGTAAAGTGATGGCAGAGCAGAAAAAAGGTTGCATTATCAATGTGTCTTCTATGGCTGCTTATAGTGCCATCACCCGTGTGCCGGGGTATTCGGCTGCAAAAACAGCTGTAGCTAACTTTACACAATGGCTTGCCAGTGAGATGGCTCTGAAATATGGTGACGGCATCCGTGTAAATGCCATTGCTCCCGGTTTCTTTATCGGCGATCAGAACCGTCGCGTACTTATCAATCCGGATGGCTCGCTGACTGACAGAAGCAAAAAGGTTTTAGCCAAGACACCGATGAACCGTTTTGGTGATATTAAAGAATTGAACGGTGCCGTACAATTTTTGTGTAGCGAAGCTGCCAGTTTTGTAACCGGTGCAATGTTGCCTATCGACGGTGGATTCAGTGCATTCAGCGGCGTATAAAGAGAAGAAACTATGATGGAAAAAACATGGAGATGGTTTGGCAAGAAAGACAAGATTACCTTGCCAATGCTCCGGCAAATAGGTGTGGAAGGGATTGTTACAGCTTTGCACGACATACCGAACGGAGAAATATGGACAATAGAAGCGATTAATGCTCTGAAATCCTATATAGAATCATACGGACTGCGCTGGTCTGTAGTAGAAAGTTTGCCCGTATGCGAAGCGATCAAATATGGTGGGACAGAACGTGAACAGTTGATAGAGAACTACAAAGTAAGCCTTACCAATCTAGGTAAATGTGGAATAAAAACTGTTTGCTATAACTTTATGCCAGTCATCGACTGGATACGTACAGACTTGCAGTACCTCTGCCCCGACGGTACTAGCTCATTGTATTATGACCGTATCCGTTTCGCCTATTTCGACATGAAGATACTGGAACGGGAAGGGGCTGAAAAGGATTATACGGAAGAAGAACTTCATAAAGTTTCCGAACTGGATCAAGTGATCACCGAAAAAGAGAAGGATGATCTGATTGATACCATTATCGTTAAGACACAAGGATTTGTCAATGGGAACATCAAAGAAGGAGACAAAGAACCGGTCGTCCTTTTCAAACGGTTGTTAACTTTGTACAAAGATATTAACCGTGACATCCTGCGAGAAAATATGTGTCACTTTCTTTCTGCCATTATGCCGGTTTGCGAAGAATACGGAGTGAATATGTGCGTGCATCCCGACGATCCTCCATTCCAGGTTCTTGGTCTTCCTCGTATCGTCACCAATGAAGAAGATATAGCCTGGTTCCTGAATGCAGTAGACAATCCGCACAACGGACTGACATTCTGTGCAGGTTCCTTGAGTGCCGGCGAACACAATGATACCCGCGAATTGGCAAAGAAGTTTGCTAAACGTACGCACTTTATACACCTACGCAGCACAGCCGCCATGCCGGGTGGAAACTTCATTGAAAGTTCTCACCTGGCAGGAAGAGGACATATCATTGACCTTATCCGAATCTTTGAGAAAGAAAATCCGGGATTACCTATGCGCATTGATCACGGGAGAATGATGCTGGGAGATGAAGACAAGGGGTATAATCCAGGCTATTCTTTTTATGGACGTATGCTGGCACTGGCGCAAGTAGAGGGTATGATGACGGTAGTGGATGATGAAATAAAACGTCAGATGAAATTATGATTCTCTTTCACCAGACATTGATGCAAAAAAGAAGGGAGAAGTCATATTTAACATCTCCCTTCTTTTTATCTATCATAGCAATAATCAATTTCTCTTTGAAACGATTTATTTCTTTTGTCCTTCTTGGAAATCCGGTATACGTTTTACATCCGCACCTTTCATTACACCTTTTTTAATTGCTTCATTGGTTTCTGAAATTTCTTTCTTAACACGCTTATAATATTCTTTAGTCAGTCCTTTCTCCACAGCTTCAGACTCTGTAGCCGCCCAGAAATACTGGTAATCCATCAGCATCAAGTCAGGAGCAACCACCTTAAAGAAAATACTATCTCCTTCAAATTTTTCACGTAAATCACCTAAATAAATAGTGTCTGCCGGATTTACTTCTTGTGTACTTGCATTTTTTTGTGAACTACTGCTACCACAAGAGGCTAACAATAAGCCTCCAAATAACGAAATAAAAATTAATAATTTCATATATCTATCATTTATAATATAAAACATGCTCAACGGTTCAATTATCAGGATCAGAATATCATCCTGTAACAGAGTGCACAAAAATAGTAATTTATAATATCATAATGATCATTTTTCTGTTCTTTTTCTATATTTTCCTACAAATTACTTGAGTAATACGTTAATTACTCCCTAAAAATGCTTCACACATACTTATATCATATCACCACTTTATCTATCCCTTTCTACTTTTTCCAATCGGAAAGCACTGAGACATAACTTTTGTCCGGCCTTGTCAACACGTAAACGCAATACACAGGCACCAGCCGAAAGTGAAAGTTCGCCAAGTTTTGTTTCTTTCCACTTTTTAGAAGAAGGGATCGAAGACGAGATTTCTAATCCCTGATCAGAGGCCATTGCTACATGTGAAGAGGAATTTGCCGAATAAGTAAGATAAACAGCGTAAGCTCCACTTTTAGGGATATTAACAGTATAATTCATCCACTCGCCGTCTTCTACCTGAACCACTACGTATTTATTATCTATTTTCTGTAATTCAACTGCTCCATCCGGACGATACTCATTTCCACGTACTGTCCCTATATTATGATAGGTATGCCCTTCAGGATTTTCTGATATACAATAATAATCATAATCAGCAGCCAAAATTGTACTGGGCAATTGATGCAAACCGGAAACTCGCTTACCTGTAGAAAAAGTAACCGGATCACCTGCCATCCAAGGGGTCAGTCGCTTAGTTAAAGTCCCCCAACCAGTCCACTCATAAAACCAATTCGGGGCTACTCCCCAATTCTCACATCCATAACGTTCTATCATATAATCACGATAACGCTGTAACCAGGTATATTTTTCAGCCGGTAATCCACTACGCACCGCATAATGTGCCAATGCCATTTCTCTGGTTCCTCCTGTCCCGGCAACATCTCCCCGTCCATGAGAGGAGATATTCACAGACTCCCAACGTCCGCTACGACTTTTTATCTGGAGATATTTCCCGTTATCAAATGTGACTTCATTCATATCCTTTGTTAATCCTGTTGGCTCCCAAGGTGTTTCCTGTTTTTTGTAAGATTGAATACTTGACAGGTTATAACGATAACTCCATTCTAGCCCGAGCAATAAACGATTGTCCAAACTACTATATAAAGAATCCCCCTGATTCCATGCCATTTCTGCAATAGCAACATAATTGTGCAACCCGGCTAATACATGTCCCTGATCACGACTGGATTCCTGACACTGACCATTAGGATAAATATAATATTGAAGCTGTTCGTCATAACCATAATCCTGAATATCATTCTTCCGTTGTAACAATTTATAATCAATCATAGTAGGAGAAACATGAATGGGTTGATCGCTGGAAATAGCCGGTCCTGAAGGATATGGCAAATCATCTTTACGATGTTTCATTCCCAGTAAATAGCGATAAGCACGGTCATACATTATCTCATTATCAAGATAGATAGCCATTGCCATCATACTGCGTGCTGCAAACAATCCTTGATTACCGAAACGCGCTGCATCAAAATTATAGATATTCCAATAAAAAGTTACTCCATTTTTTGTATCATCCAGATAATTAGCATATTTAGCAGAATAATTTTCCGTATTACTATACCCCGGATAAACCAGCATATCTTTGAAACGTTGCTGATCTTGCCGTGTCCATCCAGAATAATCTCTCATCATTTCAGCCGCATCAATCAACAAATAAATTTTCCCATTATCCAACGGTCCTGTACCACGGCTACTAGTATTAGTATAATAAGAATTTGCATTCAAATATTCTACAGCCTTACGTGCATAGGCTTCTTCTCCTGTCAAGTGCCAAAGAAGAGCTAAATCATGAGCACGACGCCCATCCACCCCGATTGTAGCATTAAATCGCCCTTCCTTTATTTGCTCTCCACGATTCACCACAGGTGCATCAAGTGATGAATAAGAAGACTCCTTCAATTTCAAAAAGGTAGAATAATAAGGTTCTTGTCTGGCTTCTACCATTGCTTTCATACGATCGAGGTCACCTTGCGTATAAGTAATACCCGGATGAACAAAACGACGTTGTGACTGAGCTACATCACTTGTAAAAACAATATTTTCCACATGAGGTCCTACATATATGCGTGCCATATCTGAAGTCTTATACCACCGAGGTTTGTCCGGCATATTATCATCAATCAATTTTCCATTTATTTTCAAATTTTCAAAACGTATGTTCTTTACCTTACGTTTTTCATCATATCCTTCAATAATAGAAAGTTCCGCATTCTCTCCGGTATAGGATATATTCTTAAACAATACGTTCTCAATTCCTCTTCCGGGAGCAGTACAGTATTTTTCATTATAAAAGATACGTAAATTGACAAGTTGCCCCTGACGGAAATTCTCAACACGGATGTCCTCAAAATGAACATTGCGTATTAAATTGTTATCACCTGCATTAATAGCCATACATCCTTGATAATCGACTTGTTTCTCTCTATGATCCAATATATCAATATTAATATAATTCAGATCTTCCAAAACTTCGGGAGCTTTAGAATTACCATGAATTCCAATAAAAATAGGATGGGCTACATCTGCCCAAAGAGTGGAATTCTGCATTGTTATATTCCGACAACCTCCTTCAAATCCCAAACGAGTGCCATAAACAGTTGTACAATCATCTGAGTTACGGCAGAAGACACCATCAAATAATACGTTATTGCTCGCAAAAACATTCATGCCATCTCCCCACCCATAATAACTAATACTTTTGACATTACGGATAGTAACATTTTCCGACCCTCCTGTCGCACATTGAGTAGCAACAATTCCTTCTACATAGACATCTCGGGAATTCGCAATACGAATACCTCCTTTTATAGAATGATCGATAATTCCTCTTCCTAGCAATTTTACATCATGTACGTTTTCGATTAGGACACGCCCCATTAAAACAGCTCCTCCTGCCAGATACACAGTCTTACCGGATGGCACTCTCAATTCCCCATTTTTAACTGTATGTATTCCAGGACCAAAGTAAATTACTTCCGGATTATCTTTGTCCGGAATCGTTCTTTCCGGAGATCCTGTAAATAAGTGAAAATTATGAAAAATATCCCCATTTACTTCTACTGACAAATTTCGAGGATGCTCTAATGTAAAAGTTACTGTATTACCATCGATCTGAAATGGGATATCATACGAGAGAGGACGGACTTTTGCCGTCTGTACTTCTCCCAAATTATAGGTTACGGCTACTTCCACTTTTCCTGTAAAATCAAAAATTGCCATCGAAGCATTTTCTACATAATGTCGTGTATCTCTTACCTCATCCACCTTAATCAGATAAGAAGATAAGGTATGCCAGACTCCATCTTGCAAACGGACCTTAACCGTAAAATCACTATTTAAAGCAACTCCTGCGGGAGCCTTCCAAGTTGCAAGTGTGTCTTTAGCAAAGATACAAGTTGCACCACCTAATAATGCAGCTAATAATAAGAACCAATATTTCTTCATGATATTATCGAATAAAATTCTTTTATAGTATTACGAACAATAAAGACGATTCACCTATTCTCTATCAAAGATATTTATGAAAACTCGCAAAACAACAATCGTTCAATTAAAACAATGATATGTTTATTCATCTAACAATGATTCTTATTGTACAGCCAATAACGTCAATTCGGTGGTTATTCCAGATTGCACCGCTTTTCCGTCAATCACCATCTTACAGGGGGCAGAAGAAAGAATATACCATTTTCCCTGCTTCTTTTCGAGCAGCACATTAGCAGCCTCCGAAGTCTGGATACTGATACCGGATGCAATCAGTTGCGTTCCGTTCCCTATAAACAGCGTCCGGTTTCCCGCATATTCGTTACTGATTACGGCATAGTCCGCTTTCACTTTCATTCCCTGATAGGTTGCGGTCTGCGACGAATCCGTCAAAGAGAAAATATGGTCAGTACGCCCGTTTTTACTTTCCACACAGATACCGGCAAAGTCTTTCAAGCCGGGCTCTTCCGCATCAAAGTAAGAGACTGACTGAATAGCCGAAGGCTCTTTCTGCGTACTTGGTTCATAAACAGCAACAAAAGGACGATTCCATGCTTCTCCATGCTGCCGGGCAACGAAGGTGAGCGTAGGCTGTTCCTTTATATTATAAGGCATATGGGGAGTCCGGCTCAATCCTTCGGTCATCGGTGACAGTGCGGTGAACACTTCCCGTTCCGGTTCTCCTTTCATCCAGAGATTCATGGAAATATCATCTCCGCCTTTATCCTTCATATCGATGGTAAAAGTCACTTTCACATCCTGACCGGTGGTAGCCACTTTCTTATCATATAAGTAGGAATAAGCATAAAGATGGGCACCTGCAAAAGCTAGCTCTTCGGTAGGCTGCAAATTCAAGTCCGTACCATCGGCAGCCGTAAGTGTCATTGTCTGACCTAGATTATGGTAGAAATAATCGTGCATTTTATCGCCTCCCCGTTCTTTCCGGCTGCGGAATACATCCACATAATACCCTGTCTCCGGACCGGTAGTAACAATGCCCATCAGTCGAGTCTGATCCGCCCTGCTCTCCGGCTCACGGAAAGCTACCTGACTATAGGTGACGGAAGTAAATCCTTTACCCGGTTCCGCCGAAGCCGGAAAACAGGAAAGCAAATCGAAAGAATGATTACTTTTCATCACCGGATAACTGGAAATGCCATCTACACAAACCGTATTATGACTGGGGAATTGAGAGTAATATTCCGCATAGTCCAGACCGCTATACAGAAAAAGTCCGATACCCGCATCCGGTCCCAGCACATATCCTTTTCCATAAAGCTCCATCGAAATACCATTCGCGTGCATATGATTGCCTTCACTAGCATTGAGAGAAATCATCAGACTGTTGCGCGGATGCATCCCGTTGCGCTGTACCAGCCACGATACGTTGGGGGCATAGAACAGAGGAGATACATAATCCTCGATTTTCCCCGCCTCCACCTTCGGGTCCAACACTAACGGCTTGTCCTCAAAGAAGGAGTTGACAGAGGCCCGTACATTCTTCTTGCCACTTTTTTCGCTACCTTCCTCCGGATTCAGACATTTCAGCAAAGCGGTGAAGTAACGTTCCTGCTCTTTCTTTCCGTTTGCCTGCGCATTCTGTATCATCCGGATAAAGAAGTTCGTACTTAAGTAACTTGGATGCGTATCTCCGAAACCACAGATCATCCGGTTCGGAAAAAGATACTGCGGAGTAGTCGCTACTGCTTTTGCCAGCACAGGCATTGCCTTTACCAAGTCATATTGCAGATTGTGGTCAAACTGATGGGTGAAGTTCGCGTAGTCATTGATGACTACACTGCTGTATCCCGGACATTCCGCCCATATACCCGTTTCGGAGTCAAAGCCGTAATCGGCCAGCTTGGTCAGACTCCACTGGCGGATGCTCGAACGGTTCATAACGTAGTCAATATAGTATTCGCGTCCTTTCCCGTCCGCATATTCTTTATTATCTTCCAGCACCAGTCCCACGTTCATGATATATCGTGCCTGCAATAAATCCCAGTTATTATGGGGGACTCCGTTGGCGATGATATTATCCGCCCATTTCTTCAATGCGCCGGCATAAATCATCATCTTATCCGGATAGTTGGATTGCAGATAATGATAGAGGAAGTCATACAAAGGGACAACGATATGCAAAGCATCCTCATGGATCACTTCAAAAGAAGTCAGCCCCACCAGTGTCTGCTGATGCCCGTGATTCAGGTCAACAGGAACATTTCTGTAATAAATTCCCGTCATATAAGTATCGAAAACGCCGGCAGCCAGTCGGGCATACTTTTCCTCTCCCGTCATCCAATAGAGGAAAGCGGCGTCACGGGCAATTCCCAGAATCTCACAGTTCAGACTTTCAATATTGCGTCCGGTCTTGGACGGATGCACACTCTCCAGCGGACGACCTTTCAGGGCATTGTTGCAGAAAGTCACGTTTCCTTCCGCACTATCGTCATAAGGTACTACATCTTCCAGCTTAGGTCGACCGTGCGTAGCGGCCGTCCCTCGTGTTCCGGTATAGCGAACCGTCGGAGCAGGTGCCTTCGCGCCTCCGGCATGGTCGAACACCTCACCTTTCACGTACACTTCCGTTGCATGCGACTTCCAGTACATGGCCAAACGGGATAATAACCAGTCCGGCTGACTTTCCGTACGTCGCGTATATACTTCCGTCCGTTCTTTCAGCTTGTTAAAGACATCTTGTGCCCATGCTTCCTTCTTGATCAACTTCCATGTTTCTTTTTTTCCTTCCGGGGTAGTCAGTACTCTCGGATGATCCTGCGGCATCTTCTCCGGCAACGGAATCTCCTGCCCGTGCGCATTCAGGAAAAAAAGCACACACAATCCTAACAAAATTCGTCTCATACTTCCATTTCTTATTTACGTTTGCTACGTATTTAATACGAAAATAAGGAATAATTTACCTAACTGGTATCAGAAAACCCGTTTTTATTTTCACCGGTACGGACTGCCTTCATACTCCGGACATTCAAGTATACTCAAAAAGATAGCCTGCAAGCATACCACTTACAGGCTATCACAATCCCCTTTTTTCCCTTTGTATCAGGGAGGCAACTTACGTTTCCCCGTCCCCGCCGGAACTCTTGCTGTACATCCTTGCCATCAAGCTATATAAAACTCATACAAGGAGCATTTTCCCATTCAGATACAGTACCGGCAGGTCCCCATAAGTCACTCCACAATGTTCTTGCGAATCTCCCCAACTATTGTTGGATTCATATGGGTATTCGCCCTTTTTCGATGCGAAGATAATTTTTTTATGCTACTATTATAGTTAACACCGTCTATTAAAAGTGTTAAAAATAAAGATTTCATACCATACTTCCGCAAGCCGACACCAAAGAAGAATATTTATTTTCTCTAAACAAAGCGCTAATTCCGAACAAAGAATTATATTTGCAGAAATCTAACAATTCTGATACTTATGAAAATACTATCTATCCATGATTTGCAAATAATCAGGAAGAGAGCGGAGCACCATCTTTCATTGCGCGAAGAAAGTAATGAAAAGGTTTCCGAAAAATGTTGCGGGCTGGCGTCCGGAACAACACACCTCCAGATTCTTATTTGCGGAGGTACCGGTTGTAAAGCCTCTTCCAGTCAGGGCATCACTGAAAATCTTCAAAAAGCCATCGAAAGAAACGGGATTACCGACAAAGTAGACGTCATCACAGTAGGCTGCTTCGGCTTCTGCGAAAAGGGCCCCATCGTAAAGATCATTCCTGACAATACGTTCTATACCCAAGTCACTCCCGAAGATGCGGAGGAAATCATCAGCGAACACATCATCGGAGGACGAAGAATCGAACGGCTGCTCTACATAGACCCGAAGACCGAACAAACTGTCAGTGACTCCAAACACATGGACTTCTACCGGAAACAACTCCGCATCGCCTTGCGCAACTGCGGATTCATCGACTCCGAAAATATAGAAGAATACATCGCCCGTGAAGGATACTTCGCACTGGCCGACTGCCTTCTCAACAAACAGCCTGCCGACGTCATCGACATCATCAAACGCTCCGGACTGCGGGGACGTGGCGGTGGCGGTTTCCCCACCGGCTTGAAATGGGAATTTGCCAGTAAGCAGGTATCGAACGTAAAGTACGTTGTCTGCAACGCCGACGAAGGCGACCCCGGCGCCTTCATGGACCGCTCCATCATGGAAGGCGACCCGCACTCTATTGTAGAAGCGATGTGCATCTGCGGTTACTCCATCGGTTCCTCCAAAGGACTGGTCTACATCCGCGCCGAATATCCGCTGGCCATCAACCGCCTCAAAAAAGCGATTGAGCAAGCCCGTGAATACGGATTACTGGGGGACCACATCCTGGGGACAGATTTCAGCTTCGACATAGAGATCCGTTACGGAGCAGGCGCATTCGTCTGCGGCGAGGAAACCGCCCTCATCCACTCGATGGAAGGAAAACGGGGAGAGCCGACCCTGAAACCTCCTTTCCCCGCCGAATCCGGTTATCTGGGCAAACCGACCAATGTGAACAATGTGGAAACCCTCGCCAATATTCCCATTATCCTGACCAAAGGCGCCGAATGGTTCGCCTCCATCGGAACAGAACGCTCCAAAGGCACCAAAGTCTTCGCTCTTGCCGGAAAGATCAACAATGTCGGACTGATCGAAGTACCGATGGGAACTACCCTGCGGGAAGTAATCTACGAAATCGGCGGAGGCATCAAGGGAGGAAAGAAATTCAAAGCCGTACAGACAGGCGGTCCGTCAGGGGGCTGTCTGACGGAGAAACATCTGGATACTCCCATTGACTTCGACAACCTGCTGGCAGCCGGTTCCATGATGGGATCGGGAGGCATGATCGTGATGGACGAAGATGACTGTATGGTATCCGTCGCCCGTTTCTATCTCGACTTTACCGTCGAAGAATCCTGCGGTAAATGTACCCCATGCCGTATCGGCAACAAACGCCTGCTGGAACTGCTGAACAAGATAACGGAAGGACGGGGCACGGAAAAAGACCTGGACACGCTTGCCACCCTCGGACGGGTGATAAAAGACACGGCACTCTGCGGACTGGGACAGACGTCCCCGAATCCGGTGTTGTCTACCCTCGACAACTTCCGTGACGAATATCTGGAACATGTCAGAGACAAGACCTGCCGCGCCAAACAATGCAAGTCCCTGCTGACCTATACCATTAATCCGGAACTTTGTATCGGTTGCCACCTGTGTGCCAAGAATTGTCCGGCGGATGCCATCAGCGGCTTGGTACGCAAACCTCATGTCATCCACCCCGAGAAATGTATCAAGTGCGGCATGTGTATGGCACGCTGTAAATTCAAAGCTATTCTTGTCTGTTAAAATCTACTGCTATGGAAGAAAAACAAATTACCCTCCAGATAGACGGTCACTTTATCACCGTACCCGAAGGAAGCACGATCCTCGAAGCCGCCTGCAAAATCGGCATCAACATACCTACGCTGTGTCACATCGACCTGAAAGGAACCTGTATCAAGAACAATCCCGCTTCCTGCCGCATCTGTGTAGTCGAAGTGGCAGGACGCCGCAATCTGGCTCCCGCCTGCGCTACCCGTTGCACGGAAGGGATGGTGGTGAAAACCAGTACCCTACGCGTGATGAACGCCCGGAAAGTGGTAGCCGAACTGATCCTGTCCGATCATCCCAACGACTGTCTCACCTGTCCCAAATGCGGCAACTGTGAACTCCAGACACTGGCACTGCGTTTCAACATCCGTGAAATGCCGTTCAACGGCGGCGAACTTTCTCCCCGCAAACGGGAAGTGACCTCCTCCATTGTGCGCAACATGGACAAGTGTATCTTCTGCCGCCGATGCGAAAGCGTCTGCAACGATGTACAGACAGTCGGCGCACTGGGAGCCATCCGCCGCGGATTCAACACAACGATAGCCCCTGCCTTCGACAGAATGATGAAAGACAGCGAATGTACCTACTGCGGTCAATGCGTAGCCGTATGTCCGGTAGGCGCACTGACCGAACGGGATTACACCAACCGCCTTCTGGACGATTTGGCCGACCCCGATAAGATCGTAATTGTCCAGACTGCCCCCGCCGTACGTGCCGCCCTGGGAGAAGAATTCGGCTTGCCTCCCGGCACACTGGTAACCGGAAAAATGGTTTACGCCCTCCGCGAACTGGGTTTCGACTATGTATTCGATACCGACTTTGCCGCCGACCTCACCATCATGGAAGAAGGTTCCGAAATCCTGAACCGACTGACACGCTATCTGGACGGAGATAAATCCGTCCGGCTTCCGATCCTGACTTCCTGCTGCCCGGCTTGGGTAAACTTCTTCGAGCACCACTTCCCGGATATGCTGGATATCCCTTCTACCGCCCGTTCTCCGCAACAGATGTTCGGCTCCATCGCCAAGTCTTACTGGGCAGAGAAAATGGGAATTCCCCGCGAAAAGCTGGTAGTCGTCTCCATCATGCCCTGCCTAGCCAAGAAATATGAATGTGACCGCGACGAGTTCAAAGTAAACGGTGTCCCCGACGTCGATTACTCCATCTCCACCCGCGAACTGGCACGCCTGATAAAGCGAGCCAACATCGGCTTTACCCTCGTGCTGGACAGCCCGTTCGACAACCCTATGGGAGAATCGACCGGCGCCGGTGTCATCTTCGGTACGACGGGTGGTGTCATGGAAGCCGCCCTGCGCTCCGTTTATGAAATCTACACCGGACAGCCGCTGAAGAATGTCAACTTTGAACAGGTACGCGGACTGAGCGGTGTCCGGCGCGCCACCATCGACCTGAACGGATTTGAACTGAAAGTAGGCATCGCACACGGACTAGGCAACGCAAGGCACTTACTAGAAGATATACGAAACGGACATAATGAATATCATGTCATCGAAATCATGGCATGCCCCGGCGGCTGCATCGGAGGTGGCGGGCAACCGTTGCATCACGGCAACTCGGACGTTCTCTACGCCCGTGCCAACGCCCTTTACCGGGAAGATGCCAACAAACCTTTGCGCAAATCTCACGACAACCCGTATATTCAGAAACTGTATGAAGAATACCTCGGCAAACCGCTGGGTGAGAAATCGGAAATGCTCTTGCACACGCATTATTTCAACAAATCGATTGATTAACTTTAAACAAGTACTATTATGTCAGATATCAAACTAGCCTGCGATGTGGTGGAACAAGTCAAGACGATTTGCGACAAGCACGGGAACAATGCGGGCGAATTAATCAATATTTTGCATGAAGCGCAACATCTGCACGGCTATCTGCCCGAAGAGATGCAACGGATCATAGCCTCCAAACTCAGAATCCCCGTGTCGAAAGTCTACGGAGTTGTGACATTCTACACCTTCTTTACGATGACTCCCAAAGGAAAGCATCCGATTTCCGTCTGCATGGGCACGGCGTGCTACGTACGTGGTTCGGAGAAGTTGCTGGAAGAGTTCAAGCGGGTACTCGGCATCGAAGTCGGAGAAACCACCCCCGACGGAAAGTATTCGCTGGATTGCCTGCGCTGCGTAGGCGCCTGCGGACTGGCTCCGGTAGTGATGATCGGCGAAAAGGTGTACGGACGACTGCAACCGGTGGATGTAAAGAAGATTATCGAGGAACTGGAATAAGTCTCCCCCGCCCTTCAAAAGAGGATGTGACGTATCGGGTATCCGATATGTCACGCATCTTCTTTGGGGTCATATCCCCACTTCACATAAACCGCTCCCCAGGCAAATCCCGCACCGAATGCGGTAAATATCAGATTATCGCCTTTCTTCAGTTTTTTCTCAAAATCCCAGATGCAGAGCGGAAGCGTGCCGGCACTGGTGTTGCCATAACGTTCGATGTTGACCATCACTTTCTCGGACGGTACTTCGAGTCGTTGCGCCACAGCGGTAATGATACGCTGGTTAGCCTGATGAGGAATCACCCAGTCAACCTCTTCCTTAGTCAGATGGTTTCTGGCGATAATAGCTTCACAGGAATCCGACATATTCGCTACGGCATACTTGAACACCGTGCGGCCTTCCTGATAAATATAATGCAGATGATGATCCAATGAATAATAGGAAGGAGGACATACGGAACCTCCCGCTTTTATATGCAGAAAAGGCAGCCCTTTACCATCCGTTCTCAACACCGAATCCATGATGCCGACCTCTTCCGTAGTCGGTTCCAGCATAAAAGCGGCCGCACCGTCGCCAAAGATAGGGCAAGTGGCACGGTCCGTATAATCGATTACGGATGACATCTTATCAGCACCTACAATAATAATCTTTTTATATTTCCCCGAACGGATAAAATTCGCTCCCGTTTCCATCGCATACAGGAAACCGCTGCAAACCGCCTGCATATCGAAAGCGAAAGCATTCTTCAGCCCCAGCCTTTCGCACAAGATAGATGCCGTTGAAGGAAAACGATAGTCCGAAGTGGTAGTGGCGACAATGACCAGATCGATATCATCGGGACGACTCTTTGTGCGTTGCATCAACTGCTTGGCGGCCTTACGGGCCATATACGAAGTTCCAAGCCCCTCTTCATTCAAGATATGTCGTTCTTTTATGCCGATACGCCCCATGATCCATTCGTCGGTGGTATCCACCATTTTAGAAATTTCATCATTAGTCAGCACATAATCGGGCACATATCCCCCGACCCCAGTAATTACCGCATTTATTTTATCCATCAAGTCTATTTTCAGAATTACAAAAATGTGATATCTCAAAAAAAATATCGGGCGCAAATATACAGAAAAGAGAATGATATACAAGAGAAGAGTACTAGAAATACCAGACACTTTGACCTATGAAAAGAACTTTTGGCTAAAGAACGAGAAGTTTTGACTAAATTTCAGATTCAGCGGAGAGAGCGGGATTCGAACCCGCGATACACTTTTGGCGTATACACGCTTTCCAGGCGTGCCTCTTCAACCACTCGAGCATCTCTCCTTTCAAAAAACTCAATAAACACTAAGAAAACGCTCCCGTTTTCGTTTCACGACATCGGAGGCGTCGCCCTCCATAAAAACAAAAAAGCAGCCCAAAAGCTGCTTCCCAGCGGAGAGACAGGGATTCGAACCCCGGGTACCTCGCGGTACAACGGTTTTCAAGACCGCCGCAATCGACCACTCTGCCACCTCTCCAAAACTTCCTTATCAGAAGTGCTTTTCGTTAAAAGCGGTGCAAAGGTACGAAGATATTTTAAACTTGCAAGAGTTTTCACTAAAAATTTAATCTAATCTTTTCCTAAGGATAGCAATTAATAGGTATTTTATGTTGAAAAGCATAAAATAGAGCATATTTATGCTGATTATATGAAAAATGATTGTAACTTTGTGCGCTCTAAAGAATAGGATAACTACAACCTCTAATTTTATCATTTTATGGAATTAAACAAGATCTTTAAAGACGGTCTTTGGAGCAGCGAAATCAACGTCAGAGATTTCGTAAGTCATAACATCACTCCGTATTACGGAGATGCTTCATTCCTCGAAGGACCTACAGAACGTACCAAAGCCGTATGGAACCGCTGCCTCGAAGCGTTGGCAGAAGAAAGAGAAAACAACGGTGTCCGCTCATTAGATAATGTTACCGTATCAACCATCACTTCCCACAAGGCCGGATATATCGACAAGGAAAACGAACTGATCGTCGGCCTGCAGACAGACGAACTTCTGAAACGTGCCATCAAGCCTTTCGGAGGTATCAACGTAGTCAGCAAAGCCTGTCACGAAAACGGCGTGGAAGTGGACGACCGCGTAAAAGATATTTTCACTCACTACCGCAAGACGCACAACGACGGAGTATTCGACGTATATACGGAAGAAATCCGTTCCTTCCGTTCGCTGGGATTCCTTACCGGACTTCCCGACAACTATGCACGCGGACGCATCATCGGTGACTACCGCCGTATGGCTCTTTACGGCATCGACCGTCTGATCGAAGCAAAGAAGGAAGATTTGCACAACCTCACCGGTCCGATGACAGATGCCCGTATCCGTCTGCGCGAAGAAGTGGCAGAACAGATCAAGGCACTGAAAGACATGAAAGTGATGGGCGAATACTACGGTCTCGACCTGAGCCGTCCCGCTTACACGGCACAAGAAGCCGTACAGTGGGTATATATGGCTTACCTTGCCGCCGTCAAAGAACAAGACGGTGCCGCCATGTCACTGGGTAACGTTTCTTCTTTCCTCGATATCTATCTGGAATATGAACTGAGCAAAGGAACCATCACCGAATCGTTCGCGCAAGAGCTGATCGACCAGTTTGTCATCAAACTGCGTATGGTCCGCCACCTGCGTATGCAATCATACAACGACATCTTTGCAGGCGACCCGACCTGGGTAACCGAATCTCTGGGCGGACGTCTCAACGACGGACGTACCAAAGTGACAAAGACCTCCTTCCGTTTCCTGCAGACATTGTACAACCTCGGCCCTTCACCGGAACCGAACCTGACCGTACTCTGGAGCCCGGAACTTCCCGAAGGATTCAAAGAATTCTGTGCAAAGGTTTCTATCGACACTTCTTCTATCCAGTACGAAAACGACGACCTGATGCGTGAAGTACGTCAGTCCGACGACTACGGAATCGCCTGCTGCGTATCATACCAGGAAATAGGCAAGCAGATTCAGTTCTTCGGTGCCCGTTGCAACCTGGCCAAAGCCCTGTTGCTTGCCATCAACGGCGGACGTTGCGAGAATACCGGTACAGTCATGGTGAAGAACATCCCCGTACTGACCAGTGACACGCTGAAGTTCGAAGAAGTAATGGACAACTACAAGAAAGTACTGATCGAAATCGCCCGCGTATACAACGAAGCGATGAACATCATCCACTATATGCACGACAAGTATTATTACGAGAAAGCCCAGATGGCTCTTGTAGATACGAACCCGCGCATAAACCTTGCTTACGGTGTAGCCGGACTTTCCATCGCACTCGATTCACTGTCTGCCATCAAATATGCGAAAGTAACTGCCCGCCGCAACGATATCGGTCTGACAGAAGGCTTCGACATCGAAGGAGAATTCCCTTGCTTCGGTAACGACAACGACAAGGTAGACCACCTTGGCGTAGACCTGGTATACTTCTTCAGCGAAGAATTGAAGAAATTGCCTGTTTACAAGAATGCCCGTCCTACCCTCTCCTTGCTGACTATCACTTCCAATGTGATGTACGGCAAAAAGACCGGTGCTACTCCCGACGGACGTGCCAAAGGTGTTGCCTTCGCTCCGGGTGCCAACCCGATGCACGGACGCGACAAGAATGGTGCGATCGCTTCTCTGAGCTCTGTAGCGAAACTTCGTTACCGTGACTCACAGGACGGTATCAGCAACACCTTCTCTATCGTTCCGAAATCACTGGGTGCTACGGACGAAGACCGTATCGAGAACCTCGTAACGATGATGGACGGTTACTTCACCAAAGGTGCCCACCACCTGAACGTAAACGTACTGAACCGTGATATGCTATACGATGCCATGGAGCATCCGGAGAACTATCCGCAGCTGACCATCCGCGTTTCCGGTTATGCCGTAAACTTCGTGAAGTTGAGCCGCGAACACCAACTGGAAGTTATCAGCCGTAGCTTCCACGAACGTATGTAATCTATTACTCTATATGATGATAAACGTACATTCATACGAAAGTATGGGAACATTCGACGGGCCGGGCTTACGGCTCGTCGTTTTTCTTCAAGGTTGCAACTTCCGTTGCCTGTATTGCGCCAATCCCGACACGATAGCCGGAAAAGGCGGCACGCCTACCCCACCGGAAGAAATCGTCCGCATGGCAATGAGCCAGCGCCCCTTCTTCGGGAAACGAGGAGGAATCACTTTCTCTGGAGGCGAACCGACGTTTCAGGCGAAAGCACTCGTCCCGCTGGTCCGCGAACTGAAAGAAAAAGGCATCCATGTCTGTCTGGACAGCAACGGAGGACTTTGGAACGAAGACGTAGAAGAATTATTCAAGCTGACCGATCTTGTGTTATTGGATATAAAGGAATTCAATCCCAACCGCCATCAGACGCTCACCGGAAGAAGCAACGAGCAAACCATCCGCACGGCCGCCTGGCTGGAAGAACAGGGAAAACCTTTCTGGCTGCGTTATGTGCTAGTGCCCGGATACAGCGATTTTGAAGAAGACATACGCGCACTGGGAGAAGCACTCGGAAAATACAAGATGATCCAACGGGTGGAAATACTGCCTTACCATACACTGGGCGTACATAAGTACGAAGCGATGGGACAGGAATACAAGATGAAAGGGGTAAAAGAAAATACCCCCGAACAGCTTGAAAAAGCTGCGGAGGTATTCAAAGAGTATTTCACTACGGTAGTAGTTAATTAATGGAGAATTCTCCAATGACCTCAAAGCAAGGGCATTCTTTAATCCGTTCCCAAGGATCTACGATCCCATTATAGTTGGTGTCGGGACTTAAATCCCGATGCCCTACTACTTTAGCTTCCGGATAACGCTGCAACAATTCGTGTACCAAGCGATGTAGCGCCTCCTTCTGACGGGGTGTACGCGTATCCGCCGCTTTTCCATTCTCATCCAGACCGCCCTCATAGCATACACCTAAGCTGATCGCATTGTAGCCACGTGCATGAGCTCCGACCGTATCTTCATCCCGCATCGGCTCAATCTCGCCCGACTTGCGTATATAATAATGATACCCCCAGCACGAAAAGCCACGATAACGGTGAGCCGTATCCACATCCTTTGCCGTAAAGTCGCAATCGACACGGGTGGCGGAACAATGGATCACAATCAGACTAATCTTTCTCATGTTCCTTTTCCCTTTCCGTCGTTTTCACTTTGCACACCTCCTTACAAGTAGTATGATAGCGCACTTCTCTCACCACCTTGTCCCGCTTTCTCTTTCCGAAGAAAGGAATCAGATACATGATCACATCTAAAATCCGGTTTACTATTTCTTTCATCTTATCAAAATATTAATGGAAGTTATTCTAATTCGTTATTACCTTGACCCGTCTGCCAATTATACCGTAGGGTCCGGAGCCTCTTCATCACCGGAGCCATCACCACCGGAATCCGGATTCTTGTCAGGGTCTTCTCCCCCGCCATCGCCTGCACCCGCCTGCGCCACCGCACGAGTCAGCACTTGCTGGTAACTCAGAATCTTCATCAATTCCGCCAGCGTTTTACCGGGGCGGAAAATAAGATGCGCCCCCTTAATCATCGAACCGGAAAATTCCTTGACCGATGCCGCACCTTCACTGTTCAGTCCTATCTGCAAACTGCCCAAATCACCCAGTCTCGCAATTCTTCCTGCCTTCAACGCACGCTTCACTTCGTAAAGAATACCCGAAATAGCCGCACGTACATCCGTTTCCGTACAAGTAGAACGACTGGTGATCGCTTCGCACAACTCTTCAAAGTCCAGCTCACCCGACGCCTGCGCCTGTGCATAATACTTTGCCGGTTCACTCTTTTTTGCAGGATTCTTGCGCGGCACCACTGAATAAGATACTGTCATTGCCATAATAAAATAATTTTAAAGTTTATAATACGTAGGATGCATCCCTTTCTTGTTAACAGCACAAAGATAAGGATAGCCGGACAAGCCATATTCCCCAACGAAGTTTCTTGATTCCCAACGAATAAAAATGAAGTCAAACCTTTGAAAAACAAGGAATTTTATGTAACTTTATAGCATAAAACAAGAAGAAAACATCATGAATTACAAAGAAGATTCTTTCCTTATCCGCACCTATACCAAAGCGGAACTGGCTCACCTTTACAATCCCCATGTCTGCCTCAAAGTTGCTTTACAAATACTTCGTCGTTGGATTATTTACAACCTCCCTCTCCTGCACGAACTCGAACAGGAAGGCTACCGCGCACGCAACCGTCTCCTTTCGCCGAAACAAGTGGCAACTATCATACACTTTTTGGGCGAACCGTAGTAACTTATTGCCATTTTATACAAAGTTCCTTTACACATTTCCGCAAAGAAGTTCCTTTGCATCGACAAACAATAATCAAAATAAAAATGAAACATTTCACCATATTTCAAGGTTTCTACTACGCAATAGCAGAGATGACCGAAGAAGAAATAGTGTCCACTATCGGCAGTTTTACCTACCGGGAAAAAGTCGAAGAAATACGCCGCATCTTTGCAGAGCAAGGAGAAAAGGCTGCCAATGAGAAGAAAAAAGAATTGCCGGCAATCGCCTTCTCCGCCAGCTACCGAGGAAGGCGTACCAAAGTGAACCTCGTCAAATATCTGGGACACATCGTGATAGACATCGACCACCTCAGCAAAGAAGAATTGGCACGCATCCTCCCTATCATCAAGAGATGCGATTACACCCGCATCGCCTTTATCAGTCCCAAAGGGATGGGCGTGAAAATCATAGTGCGCGCATGCCATCCGGATGAGACATTGCCCGAAACCCTTCAGGAAATAGAAGACTTCCATCATGCAGCTTACACCAGACTCGTTTCTTTTTACACCGAACTCTGTCGGATAGAAATCGACACCTCCGGTCAGGATGTGGCACGCACTTGTCTGTTCTCTTACGATCCGGAGATCTATTTCAATCCGAACGCTGACGCTTTTCTTGTAGATCAACCTCAGGCATCCTACAAGATTTCAAATCGTAAAAATCTCTCCGGCAGTAAACAACAGACTCCTCCGGACGGCACCCCGACGAATGAAGACACAGCACTCAACGCCCATTCCGCCAACGCTTCTTTGGTGTTGACTTTAACTTACTATCACAACAAGTCCGAAAAATACATAGCAGGCAACCGGAACAATTATCTGCACCATCTCTCATGTACCTTCAATCGCTACGGCATTCCGCAGGAGGAAACATCCGCCTTTATCAAAAGCCAGTTTACAGACTTTCCGGCGGACGAGACAGTCTCTTTGATCAATAGCGCCTACGCTCATACCGACGAATTTAATACCTGTAAACTGAATGGCACGCAGAAACGAATATTACGGATAGAACAATATATCAGCGAGCACTACGAAACACGCTACAATGAAGTGCTGCATATCATGGAATATCGCAGAAGGCGTCCCGACACCGAGAAACCGGAGCCTTTCCGCATCTTGGATGAGATGATGGAAAACAGTATCTGGATAGAAATCAACGAGCTGGGATATCCCTGCACTGTCAAAACAATCGAAAATCTGATTTACTCCGATTTCAGCCAGTCGTATCATCCCATTCGCGAGTATTTTGAATTACTGCCCGAATGGGACGGAACCGACTATATCCGTATCCTGGCGGATAGTGTCCAGACGAGTCATCAGGAGTTTTGGGCGGAATGCCTGGAACGTTATCTGGTGGCGATGTGCGCAGCGGCTACTCAGGAGAATATTGTCAATCACACGGTACTTCTGCTATGCAGCGAGATACAGAACATAGGAAAGACTACCTTTATCAATAATCTCCTGCCTCCCGAACTGCGTGCTTATCTCTCTACCGGACTAATCAATTCGAACAATAAAGATGATTTAGCCAAAATAACGCAGGCCATGCTGATCAATCTCGACGAGTTTGAAGGGATGAGCGGTCGGGAACTGAATGCATTCAAAGATTTGGTAACGCGCAAAGTGATCAGTTTCCGTCTGCCATATGCACGCCGTTCGCAAAACTTCCCTCATACGGCCTCTTTTGCAGGAACCTGCAATTATCAGGAAGTGCTTCACGACACGACAGGCAACCGGCGTTTCCTTTGTTTTCATCCTTATTCCATCCAATTTATTACCATCAATTATGCGCAGCTCTATGCTCAGATCAAATATCTGCTGAATAAGCCGGGGTACCAATACTGGTTCACGCAAGCGGACAATGAACGGCTTGAAGAGAATAACGAGGCTTTCATCTTTCATTCACCGGAAGAAGAAATGGTTCTTACGCATATCCGCAAGCCGGAACGTTTTGAGAAGGTTTATTATCTGACTGTCAGTGAGATTGCGGAACTAATACGTGAGCGTACCGGTTATCAGTATTCCATCGGATCAAAAATACAGTTGGGGAAGGTGATGACTAAGCACCATTTTGAATCTAAAAAAGGAAATAACGGGCGCCGATATGCCGTATTTATTATAGATATCGAGCAGGTAAAATCAAACAGGCTGTATGAATAGAAGCGGGAAAGCCTTGTGAATATAGCAAAATGCAGAGTCATCTTGACAGATACTCTGCATTTATTGTTTTTACAAAATCATTGAAAATTCGATTTTACAGCCTAACGCATTCATTATACGATAGAAAGTAGATACTTTAGGCTCTGTCTGACCACTTTCTACTCTTGAAATATAAGAACGGTCAGAGCCGATACGCCGGGCTAATTCAGCCTGAGTGATTTTAGCCTTTTTTCTTGCGTCCTCGATAATCTGTCCTGTATAAAAGGCGTAGGCCTTTTCTTCTGCCTCTGCACGAGAAGCTGTTCCTTCCTTACCAAAACGCTCATCTATTAATGCACTGACATTAAAGAATTCCTCATTTGTTTTTGCTTCCATAATACTCCTTTCTTAATATCTTTGCTTTATCAATTTCTTTCTTTGGTGTTTTTTCGGTTTTCTTTTGAAAACCGTTAAACAGAATCACAATACGCCCTTCGTCGAAACAAAAGAATATTCTATATATATTGCTTTGGTACTCGATACGAAGTTCATAAAGTCCTTCTTCTATCAACCGCATAAATTTCAAAGGTATTCTGTCTTGTGTCTGCAATAACATTAGCACATACAATATCTTATCTTGGGTGCCAGCATCTAAATTTTCAAAGAATTCTTTGAAGTATCCTTTATATGCTATTATTTCTCTTTTCATAACGCAAATATAAGAAATGTTGTTCAACTATACAACACATTTCCTCGTTTTATATTATTTTTCATCATCTTCACCCACAAAAGTGAGAGGAGTGAGAGAGGAATTGAAACTTTTTCTATTTTATTTCTTTATTTCTACTTTCTATATTTCTCTAAAAAAAATACGAATGTTAGAAATCCTCTCTCACTCCTCTCACTTTTTACCTTTTCTTTCTCCAAAAAGACGGCGGGAAATCGGAAAAACACAACCGTCTTTTTTCGATTTCTCACCGCATTTTCAAATCAACCCACCAATTGAAGCAGACTTCAGGAAATATTTGTTATCTTTGATGTGCAAAAGATCAAAAGAATCAGATATGGGCAACTTGATGCGTAAACTTCCTATTGGAATACAAACCTTTGAAGATATACGAAGGAAGAATATCTTATTGTAAAGATCGGAGTGGAATTTAGTTCAGAAAGCCGGAACTTAAACCGTTGGTTAATAGAGACTATTGAGTAATAGAAACCCAAGTGGCGGCAATCTGCAACAAGTTTCCATCCAGATTTCCGCCACTTTTTTAATTCAACCGTTCAGCGATGGAAACAGATTATTTAAAATCTCCCTCCGAATAATCTGAAAACTCCCCGGCACGTTCTTTCTTCTCATACGAGACCAACGTTTCGATACTAAGCGCTTTCCCGTTCTTAGGGCTTATGACATCTATCACACTTGACAAGGACCGGAACGTCTGTTCGCAATTCGCGTCTCCATTATACGTCAACCTCCCCCGGTCAATAGCACCTAGAATGACAGAAATGTACCGTTTCGGATCTCCCCGATATTCGATAACAGTGGGCGTCATTTGTTCTTCTTCCCGAATCAGTTGGACGACAATTCTTTTTTTTGGTCAATCAGCTCCAACAGTTTTTCACTATGCACACTGATTTGTGCATCTACTTCACGAAGTTCATTCTTCAATGAACAAAACAATTCATCACTCAATGAATTTTCCATAAAAACGATTTTTATTAATTATAAAAAAGCCATTCCGGAAAGCACAGCTATTGCCTGCTTCCCGAAATGGTGACTAATACCTTCAAAAACAATGACTCTATTTTTACTTTAATGTACTCAATTTATTTCACTTCTTTTCTCTCCTGCATTCCAAACCAACAAAGCAAACACTACTGAAAGCAAGGCTGCACCAATCCAAAACCAATTGATATATGTAAAATCGTAAACTTCTACTCCATTTTGCACCGTCTTCTGACCTTCGATCAGAATGCCACTCATCACATCCTGCAAACCGGCTCCTATATAACTCGCTATACCGACAACTCCCAAAGCGGCTCCCGAAGCATTGCAGGGAGCAATATCGACCGCCATCAGTCCTCCTAAAAAACAAATCAGCACTCCAATGCCCAAACCGAAGAGCACCATCGCCAAAGCATCCACCCAAAAATGTACCCCCGGAACCAATAGAAACAAACAAAGAGCAGACACATTCATTAATCCGAATATCAAAGCCGGAACATTACGACTGCCAGCAAAAAACTTATCTGAAATAATACCTGAGAAAACCGTACCTACAATTCCGCATACAGAACTGATAGATATAATAAAACTAGCATCCAAAGTAGAATAACCTTTTTGCGCTTCCAGATAGAAAACACCCCAGCTATTGACTGCATAACGGCTGATATACATAAAAGCACTGGATAATGCAAGAATCCAAATAGCAGGATTCTTCAAAACTGCTTTCTGAGCTTTATTGAATTCCTCGGTTTGTTTACCGGAAACGGAATGAGCATCTGACGTCCCCCGCCGATCTAGCAAAAAGCCCTGACTTTGAGGCGTATCACGCATAAAAGCAAGCATCATCAGAAAACCAAGCAAACCAATCACTCCCGCACCGATCATCCCATAACGCCATCCCATCCAACTGACCAGCAAAGCGATGGATATAAAAGTCAGAGCTTCACCCAAATTGTGGCTGGCCGACCAAAAGCCATAAAAAGTACCTCGCTCTTTACTACTATACCAACGAGTCAGCGACACAACTCCTGATGCTGCCCCCATCGACTGAAACCAACCATTCAACCCCCAAAGGAGAACAAAAGCAAAGAAGGAATTCGTGAATCCCAGACATAAGTTGATCAGAGCAGAACACAATAATCCGGTAGACATAAAACGCTTTACATTGCTACGGTCAGCAAGAAAGCCATTGGTCAGCTTACCGACGGCATATACGAAAAAAAGGCAGGAACCGATAATCCCCAGTTGGGTTTCGGTAAAAACTCCGTCTTCTACAATCGGTTTACGGATTACATTCATACTCAAACGACAAACATAATAAATGCCATATCCGGTAGTGGCAGACAGAAAGGTAGCCCAACGAATACGCTTGAAACGGACAGAGCGTTCCGAATCAGTCTCTCCCCCGGACACCGGAGGAGAGATTTTATAAAAATCCAATAGTTTAAATCCCATAAAGAAGTCTATATTTTAATGATACGCATCTTGCCCGTTTTCACTACGCTTCTTACGCGATTGCAAATATTCCAGCAGATAGGCAGTACGGTCTGTCTGAATGATGGCCGCTCCGAGTGTATCGATCAGATAACCATATCCTTCGTCCGGATTCTCCAACGATTTATCATCATCATGTCCGCCAGCCATCGTATCCCACAACGTATTATACCAGATTTTACTTTTTCCTTTCAACTTCGTTTTTACTTGCTTGGGGACCTGGCAGGTATCCGATACAAATAGAAGTTCAAAAGCTACGGGATGCAGCTCCGTCATAAAATCATCCAGTTGCTTCATTGCTCCCGGCTTATCCAAATGAATGATAGGCATATAAATGATACGGTCCAGATATTTACCTAAGTCGTTCTTTACGTCTGCCACAGGCTTGGAACCTTTCATGATAATCTGATCCACTGTTCCCGTCTTTTCGAGGATGGGGAAAATCTCGTCAAATATCGGATATGCTTTATCCAGATTGACCATCACACGACCTTTGGCAACCCATAAAGCCTCTTCCAAAGTAGGTACACGATGCTTGGTTTTGAGTGCCGCTCCATTCTTCAGATAGAGTGTCCGGATAGAATCCAATGTCCATTCGGCTACCTTTCCTTTTCCGGTAGTCGTTCGGTCCAGCGTTTTGTCATGCATCAGGATCAATTGACCGTCTTTGGTTTTCTGAACATCCAGCTCCACTACGTCAGCTCCCAGACGAATGGAACTTTCAATAGCGGCAAGTGAATTTTCGGGTGCGTAACGCCAGTCTGCCCGATGAGCTACAACCGTGATTTCTTTATTGTCAGGGTTCGTTATCTTCGCATAAATGGCTTTCACCGGTTCGTCTGCCGACAGGCAGAAAGGAAATGCGAATAAGATTCCTATCATTATATATTTCTTCATATCTATATGTACTATTATCTGTATCCTTTAGACTTTAAATATTTGGCAGCTACTTCAGCATAGTCTGTTTGCACAATGTTGATGCGTTTGTTAATCATTCCCACCAAACCGGAGTAGTTTTCCGACAACATATTGGTATCATTCGCTCCGACAATGTTGGAGAAAAGAAGCCAGCCTTGATCTTTAATCTCATTAACCATCGTTCCACCCATAGCGTCTGACGTAGACAGCTGCATCATTTGTACATTATCAGTGTAGGATGAGGAGAAGTATGTGATATCATCGGCGGCTTTTGCCATCGGGTGCAACAGCAAACTACTGTTGGCTGTCTTCAAATCAAATGCATAATTGCGATTGTTGGATACATACAGCAAAGTGGAACCTTCCATATCCAATTTTTTAAGCAATGCGACGATCGTATTTACCGCAACATTCTTGTTGACAATATCCAGATTATAATAAACTTTTCCTTTTCCCTTCTTCATCGCTTCCTCCAAAGTCGGGATTCGTTCGCCAGTTATATTGCCGGATGCATCTTTCAGATAAAATTGTTGTAATTGCTGATAAGTAAAGTCTCCCACCGCACCGCTACCGTTTGTTGTCCGGTCGATGGTGTTGTCGTGCATCAATACCAACACACCGTCAGAGGTCGGCCGTGCATCCAGTTCGATCATCTCAACTCCTGCTTTGACCGAGTGTTCTATCGCAGGTAACGAGTTTTCGGGAATCCCCTCTTTCATCCCTTTTTGGGTATTTCCACGATGCGCGCAGAGCCACACTTTATAAGAGGTGCTTTCAAACAGACTCTTTAAATCTGCTTTCAAATTCCCCGTCATAGGCAACTGTCCTCCTTCTTCTCCACCGGGATTCTCTCCATTCCCTCCCGATTGGGCTCCGGAGTGACGTCTGTCCTTCCCTTTCATCGGCCAGGCAGAGGTTGCGGCCCCGGTAATTCCCTCATCTTCCAAAGCTACTAACACGCTCTTTGTAGGGTCCACCGTATTGGTGACTCCGATATAAATCGCTCCATCCGGTCCGATGGTAGGCGAACTCCAGATTTTACCGATTCCCGCTTCCCAATCTCCTTTTAAAGGAGAGTCACTTTCACTAATCAACGCAGCAAGGTCTTTTTTCAGAATCAATTGTTCATCCGATTCTTCCGGTTTAATGATATAATAATTGCCGGACTGGGTGCCGAAATGTATGTTTCCTGCTTGATCAATTGCCGCACAACCGCTTACATCTTCCGCAATGCCGTAATGCCATTGGATAGCTCCTCCCGGAGACAAAGAGATGATTCCTCCGGTTGCTTCCCCCGGAGCACGTTTCACTGTAACGATAATGCTTCCGTCGAGTCCTATCACAACACCGCCTTGATCCAGCGTGCCGACATTGCCCAAAGGAGTACGCCACTTCTCCACTCCATCACTTCCCATAGCAAATGCGCTACTTCCCATTCCTGCAAACGTAGCTGTTCCGTAAATAGTACCAGCCTCATCTACTGCCGGAGAACCGTTCATATTTTCTGACGGCTTATCATCGCCGGAGCTAAATACCTGCCAAGCCCACATTACATTTCCACCGGCATTCAACGCAGAAGCAGAAGCCCCGAACAATCCATTCTTTCCGCCACCCCAAACTAAAGTGTTGTTTGCCAATACTATTCCGGCAGATACTCCTCCGGAAGGACCTCCGGAATTATCCGCATTCGCTACGTATCCTACCCGATAGCCGGTCACCTTATCTACTGCAAGCACTGATCCTGTAGAACCGCCATTACCCATATATACATGATTCTCACCAATGGCACAGGTCAGGTAATTGATACGGGGTGTGGAAGCGTTTCCTTTATTCCAGAAGCCCTTTTCAGCGTCACCTGCCACCAGCCATTTCTTACTCCCGTCCGGATTTATTGCATACACACGTCCTACTTTGCCACTGGTGTCTCCTGTTCCTACGTAGATTGTTCCGTCTATATCAATGCTTGGAGTAGTATGCGTATTTCCGGATGGTGCATCGCCGTCAGCAGATGTCCAAAGGTCAAATTCCCAAAGCTGGTCTCCTGTCGCTGCCGAAAATTTACGTAAATAATGATCATTGGAAGTCATATACACCCCATTATCATCACTGACAGCCGGAGCTGTAGAACGTACTTCTCCTAACACATGACCGCCTACCCATTTCAGTTTTACATTTCCTACTTCAGGCAAAGGCTCCGAATCAATGGTCAACAATTTGTGAGCCATCGCATAAGTGCCTTTTGCATCCTTCACATGAAGAGTCACCGTATAGGCACCGTTCGTTTGATAGGTGACTACGGGATTGGGGTCCGTTGAAGTCTTTCCGTCTCCCAAATCCCACTCATAAGTGTAGTTTCCTTCTCCGCCTACGGTTTCATTAGTAATGCGAACTTCATCTCCGACATAATACAGCGACTTGTCAAAAGAGAATTTGGCTGTTAACGCATTTTCTTTCCAGTCATCCGAACAGGCTGAAAACAGCAGCAAGCAGATGCAAAACGTTGCAAATATTTTTATATTCTTCATAATCTGTTCTTTCTTAATTTATTAATAACCATCGTTTTGAGGATAATTTTCGGCTCCTGCCAAATCGCGTTCCGACTGGGGAACCGGATAGTACATTAAATAGTTTCTTCCGTTCAGCGAAGTAAATAAATCCAACCGATTGGTCCTCTTCAAGTCGTACCAGCGCTGTCCTTCTGCATACAGTTCACGATGGCGTTCGTCCAGTATCTGATTCTGAAACTCGGTGTCGCTCATGCTTGAAGGTAATGAGACTGTAGCATAACGCTTATTCATAAACTCTTTCAAGGTCGACAGGCCGTTCGTTGCTCCCAGTGCTTCCGCTTTAATCAGATACATTTCGGCTACACGAGCCACTACTATAGGAGTTTGAGAAGGTTGTTCGTTGGTCACAAACTGCCCGGTGCTTCCATTCGGAAATTTGATGATCCGGCTATTGTCTGCCCCAAAGACTGCTTTGGCACGAATATCCTGCTTTTTGACTGAAGTATCGGCATAAAGATGACTATAGCAATCGGCAGAGGGAGAATAATCCCATGTCGGGTCAATATCATTAACAGACTGATAGAAAAGTAACAATCCCGTGCTGCGTTTATTGGCCAGAGCAAAAATCAGTTCTTTGCTATTACTATTGGAGATGAAAGCATTAGCATATTCAGCTGATGTGGTACTCAATGCGAAATTGGACTTAGTAATCACTCTGTCTGCATAAATAGCCGCATTCGTATAATCTTTCAAGGCCAGACAAACTTTTGCATTCAATGCATCACATACACTTAAAGATACGTAAAAGCGATCGGTAAATTCCGGAAGTAAGCTCTCTGCCTTGCCCAAATCTTCTTTAATAAAATTCCACACATCGGCTTCGGGTGAGATAGGCACTACGTCGTAAGTACGCTTACGTAAAATAGGCGCTCCTCCCCAACGGGTGACTAAATGATAATAAATCAATGCCCGGAAATAATAGCCGGTTCCTCCGGTCTGTTTCACCACCTGACTGTCTTTATTGGAGGATGCTTCGTAGGTCTCCACCAAGAAATTGACTTGCTTTAAGGCTGTGAAACATTTCTGCCACTGCCCCAATACATCTTTGGAGCTCGGAGCCATCGACATCGGATCATTCATGGAAAATCCCGGGCCCGCCTTGAAATTCTCTCCTTTCACATCACCGTCCATATAGAACTTGAAAACCAGTTCTTCCATTTCAGCATATACCCCGTTAAGCAACTTTGTCAAGTCGGACTCGCTCAATGCGTCTTGAGGTATCTTGTCCTTCGGTCGCATTTCATCCAGCATATTTGAGCATCCTGTCATCCATAAAAGACAAATGCCGCATAGTAAATAGTTGATCATATAAAATCGTTTCATACTCGTCTGTTTTTAAAAGTTTAGATTCAAACCAAAGATAAATGTTCTCAACACTGGTTGCAGGCCGAAATCAACTCCGTAATTGGAGTCTCCGGGACTGCCCGAGAAAGAAGTTTCGGGATCGTAACCCGAATATTTTGTAAAAGTCAGCAAGTTGTCTGCCGAAACGTAAACTCTCAAAGAGTTCACATGAATTTTCTTCGTGATGGATTCCGGCAAGGTATATCCTAATGTGACTGTTTTCAGTTTGAAGTAGGAAGCATCTTCCAGATAGCGGGTGGATGTCTGAACATTGTAGTCATAATCATATCCGGTATGCACACCGATCCTTACAGGACGGGGAATCGAGTTGCTGGTGCCTTCACCGCGCCAGTATCCATTGGCTACCTCCTTACTGATATTAAAGAACTGTTCTACGGATTCTCCACGGTCGCCCACTTTTACATTAGACAGTGCCAGACCTAAATGGTCGGTACCTTCGGAACCATTGACACCCCGCCATGCCGCCATCACTTTTCCACCTACGGAAAATTGCCCAAATAATGACAGATCAAAACCTTTGTATGAGAAATTCGAAGTAATACCACCGTAAAAGTCGGGAATAGCTTTTCCTACATTCACACGGTCGGCGTCGGTGATGTCGCCATCTTCATTGTAATCAAAATATCGCACATCACCGGCACGCACTCCCTTGGCATAAAGTTTGGCGGGAACTTCATCGTCACGCTGATAAATGCCTTCCATCTTCAACATATAAAATGTACTGATGGGTTCTCCGTTGATCAAAGCATGCATGGAACCACCCAAAAGGTTACTCCCGCTACTGGGTACAACGTACATTTCACTTCCTTCAATTAAAGAGAGCAGTTTGTTCTTTACGAAAGAAATATTACCTCCCAAGTCCCATTTGAATTTTCCGGTGAGAATTTTGCCGTTTAATGCCAATTCAAGTCCTTTATTCTCCAACGAACCGATGTTAGACTGTAGAGTGGTATATCCGGTACTTGCATTTACAGGTTTCTTAAACAGCAGATCGGTCGTTTTCTGATAGAACATATCAACGTTCAAGGTTAAACGAGACTGAAACATTTCGATATCAAAACCTATATTGAACTGACTTGCTTTCTCCCAAGTCAGCGCACGTGCGTCCTGTGAAATCTGGAATCCGGCAGAGCCATTGTAGGATGCGCCTCCCGCACTAATGAGCGACAACGGAGCATAATTGCTGACACCTGCCATGCTGCCTGTCATACCCCAGCTTAATCTCAGTTTGGCATCATTGACATATTTGTTTTTGGGAAAGAAGCCTTCATTGGAAGCTCTCCATGCAAAAGAAGCCGAGGGAAAGTAACCATACCTCTTATTCTTCGCAAAGCGGGAAGAACCATCGCTGCGTAACGAGGCATTCAGGATATATTTATTATCCCAGTTCAGGGCGATTCGACCAAAGTAAGACTCCAAAGCGTAGGAAGTATAACTGATATCTCCGGCATAGATGTTCGGTCCGGCATTAATGAGATCGAAACTGGACGAAGGATAGGCACCATTGGCGTAATTATCACTCTTTGCTCCAAACTGTTCGTAAGTGTATTTCTCGAAAGAGTGTCCTAACATAACTGAGTAAATAAGTTTATTCCATTCGTTATTGTAAGAGAAAACATTATCAATCACATAACGGAAACTCTGGTCTTTCTGTTGAGCCAAAGCTCCCCAACCACTACTGTTTTTACGGGCATCGTGCTTATCCGATAACTTCTTTGAAACATTATCCAAAATGCCGTACGCACTCACTGTCGGTGTATATTTAAAACCTTTGAAGGGGGTGACGTCTATACTGAATACTCCCGACAACTGATATTTCTTTGCTACCCAGTCTTCTTCATTTATTAACATGAGGGGATTATGGCGCAGGATATCCGTTCCATTCACTTTATAGGATGTCCCGTCTTCTTTGTAAGGAGAATACCAAGGTTGTTCCTCACGAGCTGTACGCAATACTTTCAAACTGGTACTCGTTTCTTCCAATAAGTCCGAACGACTTGCCGAACCTGCCAGATTCATATTTAGTTTGAAGATGCTGTTTATTTTATGTGAGAACTTAGCACGCATATTGTATTGGTCATACTTACTCTTATTCAAATAGCCTTCCTGAGTATTGGCTCCTAAGGAAGCAAAAAAAGTAGTCTTTTCATTTCCGCCGGAAATGCTGATAGAACCGGTACCCGTCTTTGAGTTCTTTCTTGAAATCTCTTTCACCCAGTCGGTTTCCTGAATCTGAGAAGGAATATACAGTTGCAGGTTGGTTCCCATCTGCACATTGTAGTTATCAATAGCAGCCTGCATAGTATTCATGTATTCCGTTGAATTAGCCATCTCTATATCACTGGCAAGGGAGGCAAAGCCGTAACGGCCGGATACTTCGATCTTTGTTTTCCCCTGCTGCCCCGATTTGGTAGTGATCAGCACCACCCCGGCATTGGCACGCGAACCATAGATTGCCGCTGCCGACGCATCTTTCAACACTTCCATACTCTCAATATCATTGGGATTCAAATTCGGATATTTTTCGCTGGGGATTCCATCCACTACATACAGCGGTGAACTTCCTCCGCTAACGGAACCGATACCACGAACAGTTATATTGGGAGTTTCACCCGGTGTTCCGGAGGCAGAAGATATATTCACACCTGCCACACGACCTTGCAACATCTTAATCGGATTGTAATCATTTCCCTGATCTATATTCTCCATCTTCACTTTACTGATAGAGGTAGTGACCAGCTTCTGTGACTGAACTCCATAACCTACTACTACGACTTCATCGATCATCTTACTATCTTCCTCAAGTACTACCTTTACCAATGTCTGATCGGTAGTAGCAAGATTGACTGTCTTGTAACCGATATAAGAGATGGTCAAGACTGCTTTCTCCGGTACGTCGGGCAATGCGAACTTACCATCAAAATCCGTTATTGTCCCGTGAGACTCACCTTTAATCACGATACTTGCACCGATAATGGGTTCTCCGTTGGCATCGACAACTGTTCCGGTTACTTTTTTCGTCAGTTGTTTACTTTGTGTTTTACGAATCAACACAATGACGTTTTCCTGTTCTTTTTTGTAAGTCAGTTCCATTCCTTCCAAAAGACGTGTCATGGTCTGGTCGATCGTTACATCCCGAACGTTCAATGAAACTTTCCAACTCAATTCCGGCAGACTCTCACTGTAGAAAAACTTGTAATTACTAACTTGCTCAATCTTTTTTAATGAGGCTCTTAACGAGATGCCTTTCAAATCAACCGTTATTTGAGAATAAGCGGTCAAAGAAATGCTCATGAACAGTAGCAGACAAATGGCCCGTAATGTTCTCCAGTTCTTACTTCTCCCTGCTGTAGACTGAGGGAGTTTCACAAAGGGTGTTCTGTTTTCCATATATCAAAACTTTTAAGTTGTTTGACAGGTATACCGACTGCTCTCCCCTTTCGTCCAATCGGCTATCTATCTTTAACTCTTGTTAACTAACGGTTCTTCATAAATTAAAAAGCCATTCCGGGGGAAAACTCAGGAATGGCTATATCTAATTTCATGATAAAGATGCTTATCTACTTCTCTTTCAAGACAATGACCGAGCCATCCATTTCATAATAAAAAGGCGAAGTAAGCATGAGAATATTCAAGGCGTTCTGTATGCCGCCACTAGGAATCGTTCCCGTAAAGTATTCTTTAGGAAGTTTATTCGAATCGAAACGTATCTCCACATCATAAATCCGTGAAAGAGTTTTCATGATGTTTTCCAACGATTCTTTCTCGAAATAGATATTTCCTTTCGTCCATTCAATATAATCATTGGGATGCACTTGGGTAGCAACAAGTTGATGAGTGGTTTTATTGTATTCTATTTTATCACCGGGCTTCATCATACGCGAAGTTTCCTGAGTGTAAATTCCTACTTTCCCTTCCAACAAAACAACCGTAATGTCTTTTGCATCTTCATAAGCAGATACATTGAAGGAAGTCCCCAATACCTTTACTTCCAAATCACCTACCTGCACTATAAACGCATGTTTCTCATCAGGAGCGACTTTAAAGTAGGCCTCACCATTCAGTTGCACTCTGCGGACTTTCTCTCCAAAATTATTCAGATAACTCAATTGAGAAGCTGAGTTAAGCACTACATTCGTTCCATCCGGCAATTCAACTGTAGCTTTATCACCTTTATCTGCTTTGACAATAAAAGGCGCACTGGTCATTTGCGACGAATCGATCAAATAATAAGTGAAAAAAGCAATACAGACAGGTAACAAAATAGCAGCCACCCACCTCCAAGGAATCATAGGGAGAGTTCTCACGCCCTTCGTTCTCGGTGACGTATGTTTCAGTGTTCCTTCTTTTATCCGTGCAAAGAGTTTATCACGCAGTATCGGATCAATAGCGGCATCCGACTTGGTAAACTCCTGTTCCCACCAGTTTTGCAACTGACGGTCGTTCTTTATCCAATCGGACAACTCCTTTATTTCAGTGTCCGCTATATTTCCTTCGAAATATTTTTCAATCAGCTCTTTATAATGTATCTTATCCATCTTCCTACTTATTTACAGGTATACATTTTCATCCTATCTGCCATCCAAAAGCAAAGATTACAATTACATTTCATTAACAAAAAAAGGCAAACAGAAGCGCAACGATTTTATCATAATGCTTCATTAACTGCTCACGCATAAACTTCACGGCCAAAGATAGTTGCGTGGCAACTGTACTTTCGGAAATGCCCATCATCTCCGCTATTTCTTTATTTGTATAATTTTGCCTTTTGCTCAGAATAAAGATTTTCTTCCGTTGCGCCGGCAATTCTTCAGCCAAAGAATCGATATATTCATTCAAGAATCGCAAGTCAATACTTTCTTCTGTCTGGGAGTCACGGTCTACTCCAGTATTTTTCAAATATTCATTGTAAACATACTCTACAGTCTGACGCTGATACATATTCATTAATAAATTCTTGGCGATGGTACAAAGAAAAGAAATAAATGAAGACTCCGGCTCTACTCGCTCACGTACTTCCCAAACACGTATAAAGGCAGACTGAACTACTTCTTCAGCCATATATTGATTGCCGGAAGAAATTCGCATAATGAAGTTGTATAACTTACCGCTATACATATTATATAATCTTTCAAATGCTTGAAAAGAGCCGTTCTTTAATTCGGTTAATAAACGTTTTTCATTTATAGAATCCACCATAGCTTAGAATTTTGCAACAAAGGTATGTTACCATCGGTCAGAAACAGGTGACAATGATATTAATATTTTCTCAGATTTCCGATTTTTCAGCAGAGTTTCTGCACATAAAACTTTAAAAGCGATATTTTAACCGTCATTGGTAAAATATCGCTTTTAAAATATATAGCTCAACTATATTGACTAATAAGTAAGTCGGATACCCGCCTGAATATTGAAGTTGAACGGATTCTCCTTACGGATGGTCTGTACATCAGAACCATCATCAAAGAAATAAGCAACACCGGGTTCTACGTATATACCTACCCGTTTGGTGGCATTAAACTGTGCGCCGACTGCACCGGAGACGGAGAATTGCAAAGGTTTCACAGTTTCCTTTTCCGTGCCCAGCTTACCATAAACACATTTCTCAATCATACCTCCACCGGATACATAAAGAGTAAACAGTTTCTTATCAAGGAAGTTCCAGTTCGCTTTTAACGGGATACCCAGATAATGCAGTTTCTGTTCGGTCTTCTGGTCGCTGTCCGCAAACTTTGCATCCGAAGAAAGCAAGGTGTAAGTCAATCCTGTTTCGACAGAGAACCCTTTCGCCAGACTCTTGCGGACAGATAATCCGAAGGAGATAGGTTGATGGTGTTCCATATCGACCACCTGATTGGCCTGACGCAAATATGGTACTCCATCTTCAAAGACCAATTGCTGATCATTGGGTATGCTCAGCAGACCGTTTGATACCGATACCATGCTCACACGGGACATATAAGAAGGAATGCCCGATCCCAACTCTGTAGAAGCACCACCGGAGTTACCTACCGAAAGTCCCATCGACCACGTGCCTTTCTGCGAAGATGCTTTTTCTGCCGGAATATGCAGTTTGTCTCTGCTGGAAGGACGGCGTGGCTTATTTCTCGGTTGTTCCGTATCTGCGGGCTTATGCCGGATGGCTTTCGTTTCTTCCACCGGTTCCACTTCTTCTTTTTCTTTCCGGTCGCCGGTCTGAGCGTTCAGCTCCGAAGGTTGCTCTTCTTTCTTCACCGGTTCGTCGATATTTGCCGTTGGTTGGGGAATGTTCCGTTCCGCTTTCGCGATGCGGTTCTTCACTACCGGACGCACTACCGGTTCTATCGTTGTTCCTGTCATATCCGGTTGCTGCGCATCCGGCAAAACATCCGGAACAGAGGCTAACGCCGGAGTCTTGGCATGACGAATTTCATCAGCAGCAGGAGTCCCGAGGAAATACAGGCTGACCGATGACCCCAAAGCCAATAAAATGACAGCCGCAGCGGCTACCGTCCATTTACGATAAGGATATATCTTCCTCTCCACAGGAGGCATAAGTTCTTTTTCCAGTTGTTCCCAACCGGAAGCAGGAAGCGGCTCCGAGTAATCCCCGAGCTTCTCCTTCAACTTATTCATCCATAATTCTTTCTCTTCCATATCTCTACCTATCCGTTATTCATTATCCATTCTTTTACTCTCTTAGCCAACACGCTCTTCGCCCGAAATAATTGCGAAGCCGATGACTTCTCATTAATACCTAACAACTGTGCTATTTCCTTATGCGATTTTTCCTCGAAGGTGTAAAGGTTGAACACGGTACGGTATCCTGCCGGCAACTCTTCGATAAATCGCATCAATACCGCTTGCGGAATCATCTCTACAGCCGAAGCGTCGGGTTCCTCGTAATCTTCGGGTACTTCTTCCAAAGGCGTAGACTGACTGATTACATCACTCTTGCGAAGATACTGTAAAGCGGTATTGACCATCACTCGTTCCATCCAGGCCCGCAGTGAGCCTTCACCCCGCCAGGTGAACTTGTCGAAAGAACTGAATATCTTTATAAAACCATCGTGAAGCAGATCCTGAGCTGTATCACGGTCGCCGGTATAGCGCAGACAGACGCCTAGCAAACGCCCTCCATAATGCTCATACAATTCTTTGCGGGCTCGATTATTTCCCAGCCTGCATTGTTCCGACAACTCAAATTCTTCCATTTGCTTATACACGTGTTTACCTTATAAATGCAGCAAAGATAGAAATACTGCACAGAGAGAACAACTCTTTTGCAACTTTTGTTTCTTTAACAGATCCAAATGCAATATTTTCTCCCCCCTTGCATTTTCAGAGTACAAAGCAAGTAAATAGTACTCATTAAAAAACATTTTTATAGTATATGAAGAAATTTAAATTCATTGCATTTATTATTGCTGTTATGACCACAATGCCGATACTTCAGTCGTGTCTGGATGATGATGACTCCTCATCCGATTCACTGGTCATCAGCACCATCAATCTGATCAGCCCGGATAGCAAGGATTTCTATTTCACTCTGGATGATGGAAAAACAATGTTCCCGAGCAATGGAAACGGATGGATCAGTGACAAGAATAAAGACGGGCAACGCGCCTTTGTGATATTCAAAGAGCTGGAAGAACCGGTGAAGGGATATGACTATAATATTCAGGTAAGAGAAATAAAAGAGATCCTGACCAAAGAAATCGTGACTATGGGGGAAGGAGAAAATACGGAAGAGAAGATCGGAGACGATAAAATCAATTCTACTTATATGTGGATTACCCAAGACAAGAAATATCTGACAATCGAATTCCAATATTACGGCACGCATAGCGAGGACAAGAAACATTTCCTGAATCTGGTCATCAACAACAAGGAAGCTGAACCCGCTGCCGATGATGCCAACGATGAGTATATCGATCTTGAATTCCGGCATAACGACGAAGGCGACACCGCCGACCGTCTGGGCGAAGGGTATATATCTTTCAAACTGGATAAGATTCAAGATCAGATGAAAGGCAAGAAAGGACTCAGAATACGTGTCAAGACCTTATATAACGGGGAAAAATTCTATGAAGTGAAATTCCCCTCATCTAATTAAATCTAGTAATTATAGAAACACTCTTTTTATTATAATATATAATTACGCAAAAGAGGGCGACAGTTGTGAAACTCTCGCCCTTAATTTTATCATAAAGTGATCCGTTTATTTCTTCTTATTATTTCTTTTCATTCTTGTCACCGAAATAATTCCAGACGAGCGCACTGACAGCCGCTCCTACAAACGGCGCTACAATAAACAGCCACAACTGCGACAACGCTTCTCCACCCTGGAACAATGCCGGACCGATGCTACGTGCCGGATTGACGGAAGTACCTGTAATAGGGATACATACGATATGCACCAATACCAGAGAAAGACCGATGGCAAGGCCTGCGAAAGCTCCCGCCCCTTTCTTCGGATCGGTAGACCCCAGCACCACCAATACAAAAATGAAAGTAAAGACCACTTCTGCGATGAATGCCTGTAGCATCTCGCCGTCACCAAAGCCGTTGGAACCGGTAGCCGTCGGTCCGTCATGCCCGCCGGTGGTCACCAGGGCATAAAGAATAGCCGAACCGATAATCGCTCCTATAACCTGGAAAAGCATATACATACCCGCATCTTTTCCATTCATACGACCCGAGAGGAATACTCCTAACGTAATAGCAGGATTGATGTGACATCCCGAAATACCTCCGATAGCATACGCCATCGCCACTACTGAAAGTCCAAATGCCAAAGCAACGCCGACCGTTCCCACGCCGGCTCCTACAGTACCAGCCATACTGCCGGCAAAAACAGCACTTCCACATCCCATCAGGACAAGCACCATCGTCCCGATCATTTCTGCAATGTATTTTTTCATATTACTAAATAAAAAATGGTTGATTTTCCAAATATAAGGAATTAATACCTAGATTCAAAATGTATGTGCCTAATTATTACTATCTTTGCAGCATTTTTGAATAAAACCACCAAACCATAAAATGAAAAAAGGACTTTTTTACGCTATATTGGCCTCTGTATTATGGGCTATCGTCAACCCGTTTATCAAGCAGGGACTGAGTTACGACTTTTCGCCGATGAACTTTGCAGGAATCCGCTTTACCACTGTAGGCATCATTCTTTTTGCTTATACCTGGCATAAGGGAATGTGGAAAGAAATACGCCAACACAGCAAACTGTTTCTGAATCTGATCCTGATCAATATGTTTATGGGGTACACGGCTTTCTATTTCGGAGTCGATTTCGTCAGCGGGGCTATCTCTTCTATCATTATGGGAATGACACCTCTGATCAATGTACTGCTAGCCCATCTGCTGGCCAGCAATGACCGGCTGAATGTGCACAAGATTATCAGCCTTATTGTCAGCCTCATCGGTTTGCTGCTTATCGTAGGCATGGGCAGCAATGGCGCTCCGCTGGACTGGAAAGGAATCACGGGAATTGTACTTCTGCTGCTCAGTATCATCTTTCAGGGATATTCCGCGATTTCGGTATCGGAAGATAAAGGCAAGGTAAACCCTATTTTCCTGAATGCCGTGCAGATGTTCTTCGGGGGACTGCTCATCTATATGGTAGGATTAGGTACGGAAGGGTATCATTCATTTATCGGAAAACCTGCCGGATTCTATATCAGTCTTTCTATTCTGGTATTTATCTCGGTCTTTGCTTTCAGCTTCTGGTTTATCGCCTTGCAGAGTAAAGGAGCCAAAGTGAGTGATATCAATATGTGCAGACTGATCAACCCGATATTGGGCGCCGTACTTAGCTGGATCATGCTCCCGGGAGAGTATCCGACATTCAGTACCGTTGCAGGAATGATTATCATAGTCAGCTCCCTCATTATCTATTTTAAGGGAGCTGAAATAGGGCGATGGTTGAAACGCCATACAGCCGGAAGCAGTACGCAGGAATAAGCAATATTACAGCAAGTACTGAATGGATTGCAGGGATTGCATTTCTTTGGGTACTGCTGCCAGTATCTCTTCTTTGAGTACATTGAGCAGGCTATGACGGATAAAATCCCTACTGGTCGCAAGCACTATCTGCCGTGTAGGACGGGGAATGGCAAACGGACGTACCAGTTTCTTTTGTTCTTCGTTCAGTTGCGAAACAGCCAGTTCGGGAATGAAGGTGATTCCTTTTCCGCTTTCTACCATACGCATAAAGGTTTCCATACTTCCCAGATGGTAGGCCATCTGATTGACTTTGACCGTTTCCATCTGGCAGAAACGTACAAGCTGGTCACGGAAGCAATGCCCTTCGTCCAATAGCCAGAGACGTTCGCCCGTTATATCGGAAGTGCGTATCACGTCGTGCTTGAACAGAGGTTCTTTGCAGGATACATATCCGAAGAATGTTTCATAGAAAAGTGTTTCTTCTTTCAGGAAAGTGTCTTCCAATTTGCTGGCTATAATTGCGGCATCAATATCTCCGGCATGCAATGCCTGCTGGATATTCTGTGTTTTCATTTCTGTGACACGTATATCCAGTTCCGGATACTTTTCCATCAGTTGGGGGAAGAAGCGGGGAAGTAAATAAGGTGCTATGGTAGGCAATACCCCCAAATGGAACACGCCTGCCAGTGACTGTTTCTCTTCACTGATTATTTCTTTCACCTGCGCTGTCTGTGCCAGAATGACACGTGCCTGATCAATGATCTTTTCTCCAATCGCTGTGGGACAGACCGGCTGCACCGTACGGTCAAACAACTTCACTCCCAGCTCATCTTCCAGTTTCTGGATCATAGCACTCAGCGTGGGCTGCGTCACGCGGCAATATTCCGCCGCTCTGGCAAAATGACGGAACTGATCAACCGCCAATATATATTCTAATTGTTGTATTGTCATCTATCAAATATGATTAAGTTATAGATTTCTTCTATGCAAAGATAGAAATTATCAGTTTGACAACAAGCATTTTCCGCCTTATCTTTGCAGTACAGAAAAAAGAAAACGAATATAAATCATTAAAAACAAATAGAATATGAAAACTTTAGAATTTATCAAATTGAACGAATCGGGAGCAAACAACGTAGTAGCATCTTTGCAACAATTACTGGCAGACTTCCAAGTATATTACACCAACCTCCGCGGTTTCCACTGGAATATCAAAGGGCATGACTTCTTCGTACTTCACAGCCAATTCGAAAAGATGTATGATGACACTGCCGAAAAAGTGGACGAAATCGCAGAACGTATCCTGATGCTGGGCGGTACTCCTGCCAACAAATTCAGTGATTATCTGAAAGTAGCCAATATTAACGAAGTAGATAAGGTAAGCAACGGAGAACAGGCACTGGATAACATACTACAGTCTATCAGTTATCTGATCGGTGAAGAACGCAAGATTCTGTCTATCGCTTCACAAGCCGGAGATGAAGTAACCGTTTCGATGATGAGCGATTATCTGAAAGAACAGGAAAAGCTGGTTTGGATGTTGACGGCTTATAACAGCAAGTAAATACAAGGTTTAGGTTTTAAGTGAAAAACAGGCTGACTCGTGATTATTCAGAATCAGCCTGTTCCATGTTTATAAACTCAGATTAGAAATAAGTCTCTTCGTCACTCACAGACTCTCTACAGAAATATCTTTTGTTAGTCTTATGTCATCCGAAGAGGCACCAATCATTATCCGGAAATCTCCTGTTTCCACAACACGTTTCATATTCCGGTCGATAATGGACAGATCTTTTTCGGTCAAAGTGAAAAAGATTTCCTTCTCCTCTCCTCTTTTCAGGAAGAAGCGTTCAAAACACTTTAATTGTCTGAGAGGCTGAACTACTGAAGCATATTCATCCCTCAGATAAAGTTGTGCCACTTCTTCACCGTCATAGCTTCCTGTATTTTTCACTTTGAATGAAACTTCAAAATAGCAGGGAGATTTACGCATTACCTGTAAATCCGAATATTCGAAAGTGGTATAACTCAACCCATAGCCAAAAGTGTATAATGGAGAAGCAGCCTGTTCGACATAATCATGATTGCAGGGAGCCTTTTTATTATAATAGACAGGTATCTGTCCAACAGAACGGGGGACGGAAACCGGCAATCGTCCGGCAGGATTATAATCTCCAAACAAAACATCAGCTATTGCATACCCTCCTTCCTGGCCCGGATAAGAAGCGGTCAGCAATGCGTCGGCATACTCAGATGCCCAGACTTTATCCAGCGGACGACCTTCAATATAGACAACGATCAGTGGCTTCCCGGTAGCCTTCAATGCATTCAATAAATCTTGTTGTTTTCCCAGTAAAGTCAAAGTAGCCCTGTCAAACCCCTCGCCACATTCCATGTCGCTGATACTCTTTTCGTCAGCAATTGCTGCACCCGTCTCCTGATAGCTCGTCTTGAAATCGCGTGCGCTGGAACCTCCTACCACCGCTATTATAACTTCCGAACGGCTAGCTGCCTCCACCACTTCCGCTATTTCGTTCACTGTCGTATCACGAATAGCGCATCCACGCACGTACTCCACCTTAGAAGGAGACAGTTTGGAGATCACTCCGTCTAACACGGTTTTTATGTTTTCATCTTCTTGCGGAGCTGTATAGTCCCCCAGCATATTATAACGATTATCCGCATTAGGTCCGACAACTGCCACTTTTTTAATCTTTTTATTCAAAGGAAGAATCGAATTCTTGTTCTTCAGCAATACGATAGATGATTGCGCCACTTTATGTGCCAGTCTGATATGTTCCTCACTACGTACCACCTTCGTTGCAGACTTCGGATTCACATAAGGATGCTCAAACAAACCCATTTCAAACTTCATCCGTAATACCCGGCATACGGCAGTATCAATCACTGCTTCACTGATTTTTCCGGATTGAACGGCATGAGTAAGATTCATAAATGCATTGCCCCCCAAATCAATATCCACTCCGGCAGAAACGACCTGCATAGCTGCCTCTTCTATAGTAGGAGCAACAAAGTGACTTTCATGGACTCCTTCAATACTATATAAGTCTGAAACAACAAAGCCACGGAATCTCCACTCGTTACGCAGTAATTGTGTCAGCAGATAATAATTAGCCGTACAGGGGATACCATCTATTGAATTGTAGGAGGTCATTACAGAGAGTGCTCCCGCATCAATCGCTTCCTGAAAAGGAGGAAGAAAGTTTTCGTGCAGATCTCTAGTCCCTACCGATGCATAATTACCGTTTTGTCCACCTTCCGGTACCGCATAAGCTAAAAAATGCTTCAGGGTAGCGATAGTAGCATATTCACGGGATAGGTCTCCGCTACCTAGCCCTATGACCATCGCCGCTCCCAGTCGTCCACTCAATACAGGATCTTCACCAAAGGTTTCTTCGACACGTGACCAGCGAGGATCACGAGATAAATCCAGTACAGGACCATAACTGATATGTGCACCCTGTGAACGAATCTCTTTAGCAATCACATTTCCTACTTCTTCAATCAGTACCGGTGACCAAGTTGCCGCCATCCCTATGCCGGTTGGAAAAACGGTCGTTCCAATCGCCATATGTCCGTGAGGCGCTTCTTCAGCCAAAAATAAGGGAATACCCAAACGGGTATTTTCAATCACATATTTCTGCAATGCGTTGCCGGCTTTGGCAGCCAGTTCGGGATTAAGTCCATTTTCCAATGTCTTCTTAGTCCAAGGGTCCGCACGATAAGTTGCCCACAGCATACCTGCGTTCTTTTCTTTCATTAGTCTTTTAAACTTTTCAGAAGGATGTACTTCATCGTCCTTTATTTCGTACATTTCCCAACCAAGAGGACATAATAGTTGCCCGACCTTTTCTTCCAACGTCATACGTGAAAGCAAGTCTTTCACCCGTTCGTCAACAGACAAGACCGGATTTTTATAAGGTAACAGAGAAGATTGGGCAAAAGCCACGACATTCATCGCCAACCCTACAATCAAAATATATAATCGCTTTGTCATCATACAATATGATATAATATAAAAATTACTTTCCGTTGGTTTCGCAGAAGTTTCATGCGGTGAAACTTTAGTTCCAAGCTGACGAAACTTTTGTTTCAAGCTGATGAAACTTTAGTTTCAAACAGGAGAAACTTTAGTTTCAAGCCTCAGAAACTAAATGTTCTGCCAATTGAAACAAACCAAAGATACTATCAATTCAAAGAATCCATCAAGAGATCACACAAAGATATAATAATCCCTATGTTGCAGATAAATTATCTGCAACAGGTATCTGCAACACTATAAGCCACTATAAATCACCTAATAAACAAGCAGGTGGCAGATATTGCAGATAAAATCAAAAAATATTCTAGAGAGAGGCTATCGACACCCAATTTCCGCTATTCCCAAAGAATCACTTTCGTCTACCATACGAGTCGCTTTTAACTTAAAATAGCGAGCCTCAACCGGACTAAAGTACATATTCTGAAGAATCGGATTATTACGGATGTTCGAGAATTCTCCCTGTGCTACGACTTGCATCGCCTCTTCGGTAATACCGGCAGACAATTCGTATGATGAGATCAACCCTTTACTATATTCACTTTGATCAGGTAAATAGTAGAATGAATGGATTGTACGATTTTCGCCAAGATCAATCATGATTTCCTTGCCTGAGATTAGAGCGGTAGTCTGATCGTCCTTGTCACTACATTTCTTTGCTTCTTCCATATCCACTCCCAAAATTGTAAAGGGGAAACTTTTCAGTTCTGAGGTTGCCGGTGTATAATTTTCCGTTGCATCGGGAGCGTAATAAGCCCCGACCTCATTGATACACAAACATGCACGAGCATCCGTAAACCGTATACGCAATTCTTCTGTTTCGATCATTTCAAAGCGTAACAAACGTTTGTATCCTACGGTTGTGGTTTCTTCGTTGCATTTAACCGACAGCCATTGATCGCCCTTCTTATATTCTACAACAAAGGATTTAACCCTTTGTCCCAAAGGTATATACTCCTGAATCATTACCCGATTCATCTTCGTCGGCTGACTAAAAGTGAAAGTCAGATCGGCGGTAGTCACTCCGTCATTGGTTGCCCAATAAGTGTCGTACTTTCCGTCCGTTACGCCACGAACCTTGAATTGTCCTCCACGCTCGTCGGAAGCTGATACTTTTGCACTGCTCAATAAATTATCTGCCAACTCTTTCTGAACTCTCTGATGGAATGAAACAGCATTCAATGAATCGGTCGGATGAATCAAACCGTTGCGGTCTACAGGAAAGTTTAATAATAAAGTCGCATTATGACCTACACTACGATAATACAAGTCCGTCAGTTGATCGACTGTTTTTACCTTGTCGTCTTCCTCTGGGTGATAGAACCATCCCGGACGGATAGAAACGTCACACTCGGCAGCGACCCATTGATTTCCATCGGCATGCCCGTACTGTAATTCCCGATACTTGGGATATCCCGGATATACCTCGCCTGCCCGAAGGAAAGACCAGTTAGTAGCTCCGGCAAATCCATTCTCATTTCCTACCCAACGGCAGCCCGGCCCTCCGTCTGAGAAAATCACAGCCTGCGGTTGCAGTTCATCGATCATCTTATAAGCTCGCGGGTAATCATAGTATGTTTTGCGGTCGATCGTACGTGCGTCTTTCGCTCCTCCGTACCAACCGTCTCCTCCGTTGGCTCCGTCAAACCAGATTTCAAAAACATCACCATAATTAGTGAGCAATTCATGCAACTGCTTATAGAAATAATCTACATACTCCGGCGTTCCATAATTGGCTTGATGCCTGTCCCACGGAGAGAGATAAACGGCAAATTTGATTCCATACTTCTTACAGGCATCGGAAAGTTCGCGTACAATATCACCTTTACCGTCTTTGTAAGGGGTATTTCTAATACAGTATTCGGTAAGCTGTGTAGGCCACAGACAAAAGCCGTCATGATGTTTGGCAGTCAGGATTACTCCTTTCATACCGGAATTGACAAATGTCTGCACCCATTGTTCGCAGTCCAGACGAGCAGGATTGAACGTTTTCGGATCAGAGTCGCCATAACCCCATTCACGGTCATTGAAGGTATTGAGACCGAAGTGTACAAAGGCATATGTTTCCATCTTCTGCCAATTTACTTGCTTTTCCTGAGGAACGGGTAAAATAGCTTCCGGTGCCGAAACACTCTGACATCCTGTTAAAAGTAGACTGAATACTACTGTAGAAATACTGGTTGCGATTGGTTTTCTCTTCATGGTGTTCGATTCATTTATAGTTTTATCTTTTCAGGTTATTTTATTTGCCGGTGCTAAGATAGGAAATATTATATTACTAATCAACCGGATTGGTACATGTTATCTTCAGCGGTTTCATTAATGCCCGCCCGTTGATCACAGGATAGACACGTGTTTCGGTCGGAAAGCTGCCGGAATATTGATATTCAACGGGCATCACACCTTCTTCACGGGCTTTCACCTGACGGGGACTGGTAAACTTAAGATCTGTATTACCACCTATAACGACAAACATAAGCTGTATATCATTATCGGTATCGTTTACGTATTTCAGTTTCATTGTTTTCGTACCGCCTTTGCCTATGGTACCGAATGCCATTACTTCGAAATTCATCCAAAGTCCGCTACCGTACTCATACGGATAATTCTCTGATACCGGATGTTTGCAGGGAATGACGGTGCCTTTTACCCAAATGCGGTTGTAATTAGCATTGTTATTGCTCAAAACAACTACTTCTTTACTAAAGAAGCCCGGTCGGTAGGCCGGGTTGTAAGTCACTTTCACTTTACCTGTAGCATTCGGCCGGAGCGGTTCTTTAGGAAATTCAAACTGTACACAACCACAGCCACTTGTTACTCCATTGATAGAAATAACTTTTTGACTGACATTCTTAAACTCAAATTCATGTGAAACCAGTCCATTTTCTTCCTTTATTTCTCCAAAATCAAAGACACGTTCTTCGAACACCAGTTCGTCAGAAAGAGTCTGTGCGTACGAGGCAACCAAATACAAATTAATGCAACAAATCAATATAATAAAGCGCAGCACCATACTTTTTTTCATTTAAAACAAAAGCCTCTCATAATAACTCATTAGCTATTATAAGAGACTTTCATCAATCCCGTTTATTCATTCTGATACATATCAAACTCAGACAAAACAATCCCATATCCACTACTATACGGCAATAATTCAAGTTTGACATATTGAGCACTCACAGCTCCATAGAAACGAATATATTGCGGCGTTGCACGAGAGAAAGTAACGTTTCCCTGATACTCATAATCTTCACCTCCTATTTCACTTGTATAGACAGCGGCACTGGACAAACTATAATTACGGGAATAATACTGTAATCGAATTCCTGTTATGTTTTGGTATACGCTATTCAAATTAACAATAACGGTAGAACTGGCATCCTGAGACGGATAAGTCCTTGTATTTCCGTCGAACAGAGTTGTTCCAACATCTACACCATTGTTAGTGGCAGTCCACGCGCTTCTATCACTAATTAATGTGCCTTCCACACTCGTTGCTCCCGGAACACAATTCGTAAAAGAGGTGCTAACAGCGAGATAAGCAGAGGAATGAGTTTCACTCAATGCCGCATTCGATACCGATGTTACTTTTAGCGGTAAAAGATAACTTGTATTGACAAACTCGCTCCACTTTCCATCCTCTATTTCAATAGTAACTGAATCAGAAGAAAGCATACTTCCCGCAGGAATCACGAGTTCTTTTTTATCCAAGGTTACTTTTACCCCGTCAGGGAAAGAAGAAAATTCACCTATGGATGCACTATTATCAATATCCAAAGTAACCGTTATATCTTTAGAGGCAACTTTAGTAGAGCGTACCCCTACCTTAACTATTTCCGGTCCACTCTCTAAACTAGAGCCAATCGGTGTTCTCAACACTTCATAGACAAATGTATTTTGAGGATATTCTGTTGAAGTCCAACGGTTCACATTAATATATACATAATTTTGGTTGCTTCCTTCGATATCGTAACTTTCGTCATCACAAGACTGAAGACTAAATAATCCGACTACAACCAACAATCCTAAGATATGCGTATTTATTTTCATAGCAATCATTTATTTCGTTACTCGTTACATCTGTTATTATCATCACTGTCCCATGCAATAGCACTGCTATAATTCAGATTATATGTTAATCCAGCTCCTTCATTTATTTCACGGGCAGTGTTCGTCCAATCCATATCATAGCCATGTCCTGTTGCATCTTTAAAGATGTGTCCTTCGCCTTCATTCATTTTCCAGTATGCAACCAAACCTTCTGATTGTGAATCAACGCCACAAAGATTCATCTGTAGTTCGCCTGTACTCAAAGCACGGTTCCAGACACGAACTTCAGCAATACGGCCACGAAAATACTGAGATCCGCGATATCCCGTCCAAGACATTCCTAGTTCAAAACGCTGGAAATCGACCGGTTTACCATCACCATCGCCTTGTGCATCTTTCACTCCGTCTACATACATAGTCAGTTTACTGCCATCATATGTCAACGAGATCATATACCAACGATCAGTGCTAAAACGTGTACTCGATACAATACTTCCACTTGGACTTACCCACTGCAAGGCATTGATATCTAATCCATTTTCTCCAAATCGCAGCATACTTGAGCGCTGTTCGTCAGCAGAAGTGAAACTACACAGACGAGCTATACGATGCCACTCTTGAGAATAGCATTTGATCTCATAGGTGAAGTTAGACAATTCCTGTTTCTTATCATCTGAGAAAATAAAGTTACTATAAAGATTCGTATTGCTGATATTCAATGAGGTGAAATGAATAACACGAGATATCTGCAAGAAAATAGTTTTCGAAGGTTTTAATATTTCAAGTCCATCCACTTCTACCATAGTAACTGGAACTACATATACTCGCCCTTCTGCAAAGTCTTCGGTAGAAATAACTTTAACTGTAGCAGGAGTAGAAAACGCTTTACCTGTCTGAATTACAGCATCAGCATCTTCAAGAGTCACAGCGCCCTCCGGAATCGCATAATATTTAGTATTATGCTCATTATTATATGTCTCTACCAGTGACCTGTCAATGGCAAACTTCACATTTACGTCTTTATCTACTTTATCAGTAGTAGAAGCAGTGACGGCATACGAAGAAGGGGTATCTTCTACCACAAACTTGGTTACAGGAGTAGTCTCTGTCCCTGTAATAAAAGCCATATTCTTGTTATAATCAAACTTATCACCTTCTGTACAACCCAGAATGGATAAACCTAATATAACTCCCAACAAAGAATGTTTAAATATATATGTTTTCATCATGATTCTTATTTATTCATTGTTTACTCATTTACAGCAGGATTCATTATCTGAATAGCCTCCCGGAATTCATTATAAGGTATACCCGATGAAGAATAATAATTTCTTCCTAAGTAGAATACTCCACAACCGCCTTTACGGCCTTTCGACGGTTCCCAACGTGCATAGTTCATAAGTTGTCCCCCATCGGCATAGAATACTCCGAACGATTCGCAGTAAATCATCTTCTCGGGTGGAAAGTTACTGGGTTGAGTCAAGAACCCCACTTGATCACTATAAGCCTGTTGAACGATATAATCACAATAAGGTATGATGTCTGTCGGTGGTGTTCCACTAAAGTAGTCAACGATAAGCAACTTATCCGGCTGTTCGCCTTCAGGACCAAAATACTTGCCAAGTTCCTTTATCAATCTGACCAAATCGGAACCACTCCAACCTTCCCAGTCAACGTCTACTCCATCAAGTCCCGGTTCCAACACTTGATTCACAATCCATTTTGCATATGCAGCCATCGCTTCATCGTCCTTATTCTGGCTAAGATCATAATCAACCCCATCAACGGTAAACTGGTGTCTGTAATGAGAAGCATCGGCATGCATGACAAAACGTGTACCCAATTTCCGCTGGCAGTATTGCATATCCGCATATGCTATCGGATGTGTCTCTGCTGTCGGTATTCCCATCCAAAGATTTACAATATCTATACTGTCAGGCAGTCCTACCATACGTTCACCCCACGACGCGGGATCTTTATAGCCGGTCACACCTTCAATCGGTGACCACGCTTCGTAATAAGCATAACTTATCTCATGATCGCTTTTCTTGAAAGCACGCAGATTCTCAAAATACTGCTCGTCATATGTTTTCAGTTTCTGAATTTCTAACGCTTCCACATCGGTATCACAACTATAGAAAAAGAATGTTCCGATAAGGAAAGTCAGTAAACCTGTTATTTTTGTTTTCATCGTAATTAGTGTTTTTAGAATTAAACAATGTCCATTCTCCTGTTATCGGGATTTTTTGTCCCACCAGAGTTTAGTTCCACCCGTATCCTGACCACCCAAAGCCGATATACCACTGGCAACGCCGCTAGCATTGTTGATCTTCTCGTCGCGTGTATAAGGCAGACGGCGGACTTGTAACTGGGTATCAATCGTACCATTACTACTGTTTCTTACTACAGGAATAACTTCCGGATAGCCTGTACGACGATATTCACTCCAGCCTTCGGGACCGTCGGGATAATTGGCAATCCACTTCTGTGTAATGATGCGTTCCAACTGAGCTTCAAATCCGGCATTATCATCCCATGCAGGAGTAACCCTGCTGCTGAAAGTATAATTATCACTACCCACATTGTCTGCAAAAGCACCCGGAGTCGAAGTATGATCAGCCAAATAATCGTCTACACCGGCGGCATTATTCTCCTCAAACGACATGCGTACACCTTGCTCATAGAATGATTTGGCCGTTCCACCCATATCCCAGCCACGTAATGCACCTTCGGCACGCAGGAAGAACGATTCGGCAGCCGTCATCCATACTACCGGAGTAGAAGCACGGTTAATATTCAGATTAGAGATTTTATTGCCTTGATAATTGCTCATATTGCTTGTTGTGATACCAATACGTACGCCATGATATTCACCGTCATCGGCTGCTGTAAAATAAGAGCTGATTCGCGAATCATTCAGTCCGTTCAAATAGGCTACGATGGTAGCACCCGGACGACAGTCACCCGAATTGAAGTTATAGGCAATCTCGTGCAACGGATGATGATATTCCAATGAATTATGCGAAAGTTCGGCACGTTCCGCTTTACTTTCGATAAAGCCGAACATGTTTTCCATCGACTTCTTTGCCTGTGCTTCTGCCAGTGTGGGATTCGCATATGAAACACGTATAGCAAGACGCAAACGCAGTGTGTTGGCGAACTTCACCCACTTCTCTACGTCCCCCCCATATACACAGTCATAGTCACTCATCAGCTTAGCATCCACATTTCCGTTCACATAATTGCTCAATACTTCGATAGCATTATCCAGTTCTTCAAAAAACTTATTATAAACCAAATCCAATGCGTCATATAAGCTGGAAGAGCCATAGTTTACATATGGAATAGGACCAAATGTATCAGCAATACGGTGCATGCCTTCTACCTTTACGATGGTAGCCAATGCGTCAACTTCCGGCAGTTCCTGTTCAGTGGCTATTTTGTGAATACTTTGCCATGGTGCCATAATTCCGGTATAGGCATAATCAAAAGTGGCATTCACCCATTGTTCCTGAAAGTTATACTGCCCGTTATGATTGGTAGATCCTAAGGTAGCGGCAATATAGCCCGAATAAAGGTCATGCGATAAGTTCTGAGCAATCTGATAGTCAGAGTCGAGCTTGTCGCCATCATTTATGATTACAACCCGACGCAGCATTTGCGAAAAGAAAGCACCCGTCTTCAAGTTGTCTACTTCCATCATTTCCTCGGTGACTTCATTCGGATTTACGTTATCCTCATAGTCGATACACGAAATGTTATTTAATAGCATCAAAGATATCCCGAGAATGGAAAGTTTGTTCCATGATAGTATTTTATTTAATATCATATCTTCTACAATTTATAAGTTTGATTAGAAATTAACTTTCACAGAGAATCCCAAATTACGCAGACTTGGCGACATAAACATGTCGATACCTTGAAAGTAAGTGCCTGTACTTGCTGTCAGTTCCGGATCGAACGGAGCTTTTCTATAAAGGAAAAAGAGATTCTTACCGATGAAAGATACGTTCAACCCCTTAATCCAGTCCACATACTTGTTGATAGGAATATCATAGCCTAACGATAACTCAGCCAAACGGACATTAGTCGCACTGTAGGTGTACATAGAACCAATACCACCCTGAGCACCTGCACCTCCAATTTTCGTATAGTAATCTTCCGCACCGATTGGACGACCGTTAACAATGGCTCCGCCATTATCACGGGCAATAGCTGTAGCCTTTGAAGAGCCGTATGCGTCCATCGTCGCCTGTGTCTGTGATACAACTACACCACCGACACGTGCCGTGAACAGGAATCCCAATGAAAGCCCTTTGTAACTGAATGTGTTTCCCCAACCGAGGTTATACTTAGGAGCACTATTACCAGCCTTTACAAATTCATCAGGCTGAGTAACTACAACCTGGTCCGAAGGATGGACATAGATAGCTCCATGTTCGTCCGTGCGAAGCGTATTCACATAAATATCGCCGATAGATCCGCCTTCTGTCAGTATCATTTTATACATACTTGTCCCGCCCATATCAATTCTATCCAAAGAAGTAAGTTCGTGCGTATAAGGATCTTCATAGTTGCGCAGCAATTCCACCACTTTATTTCGGTTCAATGAATAGGTCAGATACGAACTCCAGCCAAAATTTCCCCATTTGTCCTCAAAGCGCAAAGACAATTCGATACCTTTATTATCTACACGACCGCCATTGACTACTTCCGATTTATAGCCGGTAGTAGAAGAAAGGGTACGTTCAAAGAACTGATTGTAGGTACGTGACTGATAGATAGATCCATCCAATCTCAAACGGTTCTTGAAGAAGACAAAGTTAAATCCGGCTTCCCATGATTTGGTACGTTCCGGCTTCAGATTGGGGTTAGGACGTCGGGACTGAGTAACAGGAACGCCATCAACCAACGCATAAGTCGGAATAGCCAGAAATACATCCGGTGAATTACCTACTTCCGAATAAGAAATACGTACTTTCATGTATGGCATAATATCCGTACTGCAACGGAATATATCTGTGATAATCCCCGAAAGACCGATAGACGGATAGAAGAAAGAACCGGTATTCGTCCCTTTGAAGGTAGATGACCAGTCGTTACGAGCCGTCACATCCAGATAAGCCATAGACTTGTAACCGATCTGAGCACTACCGAATATGGCGCGTTTTTTCAAATGATAGCCATATTGGTTGGCCAGATTCTTCTCTGAAGTATCCACGTTGCCAAAAGTAAAGAGGTTGGCTACCGACTTCAGTTTGCCTCCGAAATAATCAGACTGATAATCATTGTTTTCAAAGTTCCCACCCACATTAGCTGTTACATTTAGGGTATTATCGACAAAGTACTTATTAATATTCAGCAATAATTCACCGTATATCTGTTGATTCTCGATATTACTCTTGGAGTAATAACCGTATTTAGAAGCAAACAAAGTATTTGTTCCGGCATCATACATGCGCTCACGGCGTTCGTTGTTGCGGTCCATTTTGGCACGGGCTGTTACATTAATCCAGTCAGCAAATTCATATTTTGCCGATGCAGTTGCCATATAACGGTTCTTATGATTAGGTATTTTAATATGCTCGGTAATCCAGTATGGATTCTGTAAAGCCAGACTTGTGCTGTAAGGCCAGTACTGAGTCAGTAAATTTCGTTCCGAATCATACCGCTGATATGCCTGTACTTTGGAGAAATCATCTCCCGCAGGAAATAGATAAAGAGGTACTAACGGGTTATAATAAAGTCCCTGAGAGGTCATATTTTGTTCTTTTACAGAGCTAAGCATAAAACTCAGGTCAAGAGTCAGCTTATCTTTCAGCATCTTGGCAACATTACGGACAGTGACATTGTAACGTTCGTAGTCATTATTATGGATAATACCTTTGGCATTGGTAGTACCTAAAGATAAGTAAGTCTGATTCTTGTCAGTACCTGTAGAAAGACTGGCAGCATTTGTTACATTCACACCTGTCTGAAAGAAGTCTTTAGGATCATAGCTGCTCAGCGTATTCAATTTACTGCCCCAGCTGTAGTAACTACCCACTTCTGTCTGCCCATAAGTATTTTGAAATTCGGGCAAGACAAGAGGAGCGGAGAAAGTCGTATTATTGGATATGCTGACTGAAGTACGTCCTTCCCTACCTTTTTTAGTAGTAATCATCACAACACCATTGGCAGCGGCACTACCGTAAAGAGCTGCAGCTGACGGTCCACTCAAAACAGAGATACTCTCTATATCCTCGGGATTCAGACCGGAAATAGGATCACCGGACTGACCGGCACCTTCGTATGAGTCCGTAGGCTGTGTAGAAGCGGCACTCATATCACTCATCGGGATACCATCAACCACATAAAGAGCATTGTTATTACCATTCAATGATTTGGTTCCACGCATCACTACACGTGAAGAGCCACCGACACCAGCTGAAGATGAGTTAATTGTAACACCCGCAACTTTACCGTTCAGATTATTGACGAAGTTGGCATCTGCAATGCGTGTAATCTCGGCATTGCTTACTTGCTGTACATTGTATGACAAAGATTTAGCTTCCTTCTTGATACCCAATGCAGTAACAACGACTTCATTCAGTACTTCTGTATCTTCTGTCAGCACAATATTCAGAACTTGGGCATTCTGTACCTTTACTGTTTTCGTGGCATATCCCACATAAGAAATTTCCAGAATATCTCCTTTCCTGGTCTGTAGCGTAAAGTTTCCGTTTATATCGGTGATAGTACCGACCGTAGAATCTTTCACTTTCACATTCACACCGATCAAGGGATCTCCGCCAGCATCTTTCACAACTCCTTTTATTTGGATTTGTCCTTCCTGCTGAACAAGTTGCATTTTATTAGTCGATAAAATAATCTGCTTGTCAACTACGGTATACGTAATATCGGTCCCCTTAAAAATATCATCTAGAATATCCAGAATCTTACCTGATTTATTTCTCACAGAAACAATACGATTCTTCTGAATCGTTTTGTCATTGTAAAGGAAAACATAATCGGAAGCTTCTTCTATTTTATTCAGTACCTGTTCTACAGATACATTGTTCATAGAAATGGCAACATGCGTCCGTTGAGCATAGCCATTCTCTGCAGATAGTTGTAAAACGACTGCAAAAAGTAGTGCCAGACTAATCCTCATAACTAAAGGTAGTTTTAGATTTAAAGCATATTTAGGATATAATGCAATAAATGAATGATTTTTTTTCATACATTTGCGGTTAACTAAAGTTTATTACTATAATGAACTGTGGTTTGATTCCGGTTAGCGTTTGCAAGACTCCTTACCGCGAATCTGAAAAATTGGGGGAAGACAGCTGTTGGTAGCAGCTTTCTTCCTTTTTTTACGATCTTTGTGTTATCTCATAGGCTATTCTCATTTTTATGGTTACTAATATAAATCTACTATTATCTTTTTCTTTGTGAATGTATCATCTGCCTGTTGTACCGCCTCCTCAGTTCTCCACTTCAAGGCAGCAGACTTAGCCAGATAATCCAATATCTGTGGCAGTGTTTCATTACGGAAGGTCGCACGATATTTATATTCTTTTCCCGATATATTATTAAACTGAATATCTACATTAAAATGCCGTGCCAGCCGTTTGAATATTTCACCCAACTCGGCATTGCGGAATATCAACTTACCGTCTTTCCATGCCACCTTTTCATAAACATCCACTTTTCCCTTCAACAATTTCTGATCTACCTTATTATAAAGCAATCGTTCTCCTGGAGCTAACTGAACTGTTGTTTTTCCGTCCGGTGAAATAACGTTTACTTTACCCTTTTCTAATACCGTTTCTATACTATTATCATCTTCGTAAGCATTCACATTAAATTTGGTTCCGTACACATAGACACTTAACCCGGCAGGAGTATTGACGTAAAAAGGCCGTTTCCTGTCCGCTTCTACTTCAAAATAGGCTTCACCTTTTAATTCAACATTACGATTATCTTTCTTAAAAACGGTAGGATAACGTAAAGTACTACCGGAGTTTAACCAGACAACCGAATGGTCAGGAAGTTCGTAACGAATGACTGAACCTGTAGCCGCCATGACTTCTGCATACTTCTCTTCAGTATCCGTTGCTCCCCAATATAAATATCCCAAAATCAAAGAAGAAAGTAATAAAGGTATAGTCAAGAATGCAGCATAACGCATCAACTGATTATACATACTCCTTCTTCTGTTTGTCTTTATTTGGGTCTGTGCTTGTTGATAGGCACCCATTACATCAATAGACTCCATTTCCTTAATATCCTCTCCTAATGCCTGCGCTTTTCGGAGCAATGATTCCGGATTCATATTTTCCATATTCTCTTTCAAAATCTTATCTTTTAATTGCAATTACACTAATAGTACAACTGAGGTAATCGAAAAGGGACAGGTATAACATACTTTTTTTTATTTTATTTTTTAAGCTATCTTATTTTCCACAGCTTCATACCAAAAACAAAAAAAGAAAGAAAATTTTAGGAAATGCTGATTTTCTTATTATATATTTGCAGTAAAATGAAAAACTACAGAATCTCAAAATAATGAAAATATCTTTTTCCAGACAGACTAAAGAAAGAGCTTTCAAACAACTTTACGAGGATTATTATGCCCCTTTCTGCCTGTATGCAAAAAGATTTGTAGATGATAAAGAAGTCCGCGAGGACATTGTTTCGGATGTATTCACCTCCCTATGGGACAAGTTGGATACCGACTCTTTCGATTTGCAATCAGAGACAGCATTGGGATATATAAAAATGTGTGTAAAAAACAGCTGTTTGAACTTTCTGAAACATCAGGAGTATGAATGGAGTTATGCCGAAAATATCCAAAAGAAAGCTCCTCTATATGAAACAGAAACAGATAGTGTATATACACTTGATGAGTTATACCGAATGCTATACGAAACATTAAATAAGCTTCCGGAAAACTATCGCACCGTATTTATGAAAAGTTTCTTTGAAGGCAAAACACATGCGGAAATTGCCGAAGAAATGAATCTCAGCGTAAAATCCATTAATCGGTATAAACAAAAAACAATGGAACTCCTGCGGAACGAGTTGAAAGATTACCTCCCGCTGTTTTTATTATTCCTGTCTCCCGAGCAACTGTAAGCTCTCTGCTAAAACACGGCACTCTTTACGATTAATCTTCCCATTTCCCGTTTGAGGAATATGATTTACCGTATAAATATATTTAGGACGATAATAAGATGCTAAGACTGATTCCAATTTAGTCCCTAGCGCACTTATCTCCATCTGCCCTTCTATCAATAAAGTAACAGCCTGCCCCAAACGCCGATCCGGAACGGAAGTGATCACAAACGGTACAGGGATAGACGACTGAAGTAACCTTTCGATCTCTTCTGCCTGCACTTTAATTCCTCCGCTATTGATTACATTATCCTTTCTTCCCAGAATCGTAAAACTACCGTCCGGATAAATGCGGGCAATATCATTTGTCTGCAGAGTATCATCGCAAACAAGCGGAGCATTAATCATCAAAGTATTTTCTGAAGACAAAAACAACTCTACGGATGAAAAAGGATAATAACGATCGGATGCTGCTGCGCCATTCAGACGGCGAAGAGCGATGTGAGAAAGGGTTTCCGTCATCCCGTAAGTTGAATAAACAGCATTGGACAGATTTCTGATTTTTTCCTCTAAAGCCTTGTCAACTGCTCCGCCTCCTATAATTAAAATCTCCGTTTGCTTTAATTTCTCTTTCTCTTCGGGTATCTGAAATGTATTATACACCTGCAAAGGCACCATAGCCGCAAACCTTAAAGGAGTGTCCACATCTGCCAATGGATGACCGGAAGCCCGACGTACTATAAGATTCAACCCGGCAATCAAAGAACGGACGACTACCATCATCGCCCCGATATAGCGAAGGTTCATACACAATAATGCCGTTTCACCCTGCTTTAAATCCAGAAACTCACAAGTCAGGCGTGCACTCTGTATCATCTGATCTTTGCGAACAAGCAATTCTTTAGGTGCCCCCGTAGAACCGGAAGTATGTACAGTGATCACAGGATCATCATTAAACCATTCGTTTAGAAAAAGATACAAGTCCCATATAGCAGAAGGGTGGTTTCCCTCACCTTCTGCTACAAGGCTATGTATATCGCCCGGAGTATATTCCTTTCCCTCCAGCAACAAACGCTGTTTTTGTCGGTCGAATATCATCATTTACAAAACCACAAACAATCTTTTCTGATTTCAAGAGGCATCTCTACATTATCTGTAAAGAGTAACCCGGTGCCTAACCCTTGCGGCAATGGATTCTGAAAAGTAGCACACCATTGAGCGATAGCATTCAGACCGATATTAGACTCCAGAGCAGAAGTTATCCACCAACCGATATTCAGTTTCTCCGCTTCTGCAATCCACTCCTCGCCACCGGCTAATCCGCCATGAAGAGAAGGTTTGATAATAATATATTGCGGACGGATAGCCGAAAGTAATCTTTGCTTTTCTTCCCAGGTATTATAGCCTATCAGTTCCTCATCCAAAGCTATCGGCAAAGGAGATTCGGAAGTAAGACGTGCCATTTCTTCCCATTGTCCGGCACGAATGGGCTGTTCTATCGAATGTAAGTCCAGTTCGGACAAGCGTTTCAATTTCTCCATCGCATCTGTTGGTGAGAATGCTCCGTTGGCATCTACACGCAATTCTATTTCTTTAGAAGAATAGTGAGAGCGGATATGTTGGAGTAAAGCCAGTTCTTCTTCAAAGTTGATGGCACCGATCTTCAACTTTATACAGCGGAATCCCGCCTCCATCTTCTTCTCTATCTGAGCAAGCATTCTATTGAAGTCACCCATCCAGATAAGCCCGTTTATCGGAATACCTGCTTCCCCACGTGAGAAGGGTGTATCCCACAAAGCCCAGCTTCCTTCAAAAAAGTGACGAATGGCTGTCTCCAAGCCAAAAAGGATGGAAGGGTACTTGCATAGAGCTTCCATGTCCAGCTTACCTCCCTGATTCTCTACCTGCCGGCAGATTTTAGCCAGCACTTCCTCGTAATCGGGAAGATCATCACAGCTAAGATTTGGCAGAGGAGCGCACTCCCCGATCCCTACCCAATTGGGAAATTCGGGAGCAGTAAAATGAAGATACCAGACTTTTCGCGTTGTGTATGTGCCTCGTGAAGTTCCGGCCGGCTGCTTGAAATGAAGCACCCGCGGAATAATGTCTATTTTGCAATCCATTGTTTAAGGGAACTTCGGATATTTCTTAAAGTTAGGTTTACGTTTCTCCAGAAATGCATTCTTTCCTTCCTGAGCCTCATCCGTCAGATAGTAAAGCAAGGTCGCATCCCCTGCCAGCTCCTGAATACCTGCCTGGCCGTCCAGTTCGGCATTCAATCCGGCTTTAATCATCCGCAAGGCCAACGGACTGAGCAGCATCATTTCTTCCGCCCATTGCACATACTCATCCTCCAGTTGCTCCAATGGAACTACTTTATTCACCAATCCCATATCCAACGCTTCCTGCGCATTGTATTTCCGGCAAAGGAACCATATCTCACGTGCCTTCTTCTGACCGACGACACGAGCCAGATAAGAGGTTCCGAAACCTGCATCAAAGCTACCTACGCGAGGACCGGTCTGTCCGAAGATCGCATTCTCCGAAGCAATCGATAAATCGCAAACTACATGAAGCACGTGTCCGCCACCAATGGCAAATCCATTTACGGCAGCAATTACCGGTTTCGGAATGCTGCGGATTTGTTTCTGTACATCCAGAACACTCAGACGGGGAACACCGTCCTTGCCGATATAGCCGCCACGCCCTTTCACATTCTGGTCACCGCCCGAACAGAAAGCCTTGTCACCAGCTCCCGTAATCACGATCACATCAATATCCGCTTCTTCCCGGCAAATGCGCAATGCGTCACTCATTTCAGCCGTTGTAGTCGGAGTAAATGCATTTCGATAGCGTTCACGGTTAATGGTGATGCGGGCAATCCCATTATAGTAATCAAAGAGGATATCTTCGTATTCTCTGATGGTTGTCCATTCTCTTTGTGTTGACATAATCTATTTTTGTTTTAGTTGATGATAATAATCTTTCAGTATACGTGCATCTTTATTTTTATTGCTGAATACTTCCATCAGAACCGGTTGTTCCATGGCTTCCGGTTGTGTGAAGGTTTTCATCGCTTCGGCAAGCTGTTCTTCATTCTCTACCCGTTGATAAAGGAATCCGCGTTCTTCCGCCCATCCTTTGGCAGATGTCTTGTGAACGGCTGTAATATACTTGTGCGATGTACCCGACATATCCAGTCCGGGTAATGTATGGAAAATCTCCCCTCCTCCGTTATTCAGCAAAAGAATGCGTAGATTGGGACGGACATTGATGTTCCACAAAGCATTCATATCATAAAAGAAACTAAGGTCACCTATAACTATAAAATTTAGTTTATCCGAACCGGCGGCATATCCCACTGCCGTGGACAACGAGCCTTCGATGCCGCTTGTACCCCGATTACAGCATACCTCAATCGTAGAAGGAACCTGGTATAACTGAGCATAGCGGATAACAGAACTATTTGCCAGATGCAATGCACATGATTCCGGCAATGCTTTTATCAAAGCACCGATAGCCGACATTTCCGAATATCCGAACTCCGGTTCGGGAATGGTCTTGCAATAATTCTCCCATACACGGGGATACTCCGGCACGCGGTTATCCAGCAATGGAGCTATTTTCTCCAGAAACTCAAACGGGTCCATTTCGATGACGGTAGTCAGAGAACCGTAAAGGTCAACCACTTCTCCATCAGCAGACACATGCCAATGTTCTTTAGGCGGATGCTGCCGAAGATATTTTTTCAACCGCTTGGAAACCACATGTCCGCCATAAGTAATCAATAACTCGGGAGTCATCTGGCCGGTTTTCTCTTCGGGCATCGCATAAAGCGCCGCATCAAAATTCTTCACTGGAATACCGGGTACTGTCTGATTACCGATATGCTCGGTCAGCCACACGAAATGTTTATATAACAATTTGGTATGCCGTTTCTCAAACAAGTAAATCAAGTTCATCTGTCCGACAATAATCATCCGCTTCTGATATCTGTTCAAGCGTTCGATCAGGTCATTGTAATCCCGGTCGTATACATTCAGCCCCTGATAGCGCGTAATGACACGTACTTCGGGAAGCGACTCCACCGTAAACTGGAACAAAGGTTCGGATATAGGAATATTAATATGTACCGGACCTTTTCCATGATGGTTGGTTTCCAGCAAGGCTTCATTCACCAAGCGGTTACAGTACCATTCATCCTCTTCTGTCTGAATCTCCGGAAGGTTTACCGACTTCTTCACCAATGTCTGAAAAACACCGGGCTGCGGCAATGTCTGTCCCGCCATCTGTCCAATCCAGGCAGCAGGCCGATCGGCAGAGATAACAACTAAAGGTATATTCTGATAATACGCTTCTGCCACAGCAGGATGAAGATTGAGCAACGCTGTACCGGAAGTACAGCAAACGGCAGCAGGATGCCCGCCATTCAGCGCAAGACCAATCGCAAAATAACCGGCACTCCGTTCATCCGTCATAGCATAACAAGTAAAACCCGGATGAGTAGACAGCGTATGCACAATAGGTGCATTACGGCTACCGGGACATAACACTACTTTCGTAATTCCATGCGCCTCAAGCAGCGCGACCAACTGGAGTATATTTTTCTTGTCCGAATACATATTGATAGTGATTAGCTTGTTAGTGATTCATCATTATTGGAGCAGACACAAGAATACGCCTCATGGTCTGCAATTTCTTTTCCGTTTCCTGCCATTCATCATTCAACTCTGAAGAGGCTAACAATCCGCCACCGGCATACAGTGTCAATTGCTCGTCTTCAATGTGCATGCAACGCAGATTCACATACAAATCTGTGCGTCCCTCCGGATCGAGCCAACCGATAAAACCGGAATAATACTTACGATCGTACCCTTCATTTTCCAAAATGAACCGGTAGGCTTCTTCTTTAGGCAGTCCGCACACGGCAGGAGTCGGATGCAGGACTTTCAGAAGGTCTCCCAGATTTTTATTATCTTTCAAAGAGAAATGGAAATCAGTTTTCAGATGTGACAAGGCACCGGCATAAGCCGGATAAGGTCCGCTCTCTGTGGAGCGAATGCCCAGCGAAAGAAGCTGCCGACGGATATAGGACGCCACATAATCCTGCTCCTGACGGTTTTTGTCATCCCATACTTGCGGAAGTTTACCATTCTGCAAAGGTTGAGTTCCTGCCAGGGCAACTGTGTTCCATTCATTTTTTTCGCCCGACAATATAATTTCGGGGGTACTTCCCAGCCACACGCCCGTCTGAGGAGTATAACACAGATAGATATAGGAATGAATATAACGTTGACAAGCTGCACGAAAAACAGCTGAAGGGGAAAACTCCGGATTCTTTCCAATAGTGAGACTACGGGAAAGCACCAGTTTATCAAAGGTAGCATCACGCAAGGCTTCAATAAATGTATGAAAACAGGTCGCATACTTCCCAGTACAAAGGGTATGAAAAGATTCCTCCGGATAACTTTGCAAGTCCTGCTCTTCCTCTGCCACGATTTCCATAGGCAACGGTTGTCCAGTCCTGTCGGACTGTATCAACACAATCGGACATGACTTATCTATACGGAACGGAGCAATCACAAATCCTCTTTGTCCATTCAGTTCTTTCAAATCGAAAATCAAGCGGACAGCTCCGACATCTTCTGTCAACAGACGAGGATACTTCTCCCCGGGAACACGATAAACAGCAAAGGGCTGTTTCCGCTGAATAAGTGCATCAATAGTTGTCAAGTTACTTTTTTCGTCAATCATCTTTTTTTCATCACACTGTTGACCACCCGTATAGAGGACACCAGTTTATTGGTTGAAGTAAAAACGTCCACATTCCATACATGGGAGGAACGTCCTTTGTGTACAATCGTCGCTACTGCACGTACTGTATCACCTTCGTGCGCAGAAGATATATGATTTCCGCTGACCTGCATTCCTACCACAATTTCATCCGGCTGACAGAGAATCATCGAGCCGAGTCCGGCAACTGTTTCTCCCAATGCAAGCGTAGCTCCACCGTGCAAAATACCGAACGGCTGACGGGTACGGTGATCTACCGGCATCGTCGCCTCTACACGGTCTTCGTCGGCATATGTATATTGGATACCCAGATTACCCATCAATGCGTGACGCGCCTGTGCATTCAACTGGTCCAAAGGAATCTCTGCAGCGCGAACTTCCGCTATTATCGCCTTTTCGACAGCCAGAGCCACTCCGTCTTCCTCATTGGAAGCTGTCACATAATCCGCACAGACCTTTACCGAATCCTGCGAATGCCCCATCGCCACTCCCAGTCCTGCCAGCTGAATCATCGTTACATCGCACACACCGTCTCCTATAGCGATGACTTCTTCACGCTTCACATCCAGTTCTTCCAATAAAGCTCCCAATGTGTTGGCTTTATCAATCGCACACGGCACTACTTCCAGAAAATAAGGTTCGGAACGGAAAACATCCAAAGCTCCGTTCAACCGTCTCTTCCAGTGTCCTTCCAGACTAACCAACGCTTCCTCGTCATCGCTGACAAGCATACACTTACACGGAGCAAAGTCAATTGCTACAGAAAATTCCTCTTCCTTGATCACTTTCAAATTATTCAAGCGAGCTTCATTCTGGATATGTTCATTCTCCGGAGTGTCAGTAATGATCGTATCATCATGGTAAGTGAACAGTGCGAAATTATTTTTTCTTGCCTTCTTTTCCAGATAAGGCAACATTTCCGGATTAATCCTCCGCTCAAACAGTATTTCTCCGTTTTGAGCATTAATTATCTGGCAACCATTATAAGAAAGGATATAACCTCCATAATTTCCGAGTTCTAGGGATTTGGCTAAAGGCATCAGACCGTAAGTCGGTCGGCCGGATGCCAACACGATACGTACTCCCATCTGCTGAACTTTCAGCAAAGCAGCCAATGTACGTTTACTAATTTCTTTTGCATCATTGAGAAGCGTTCCGTCTACATCAAGAACTAATAATTTATACTTCATGGACACACGATTTTGATTTAGATTACAAAGGTAGGAAATTGAGTGAACGACTGAAAGCGGAAAGAGATAAAAATTACTTTAATTTCACTCTTTCAGATGCATTTCCAAATAATCACGAAGGATTCGGGCATGATTATAAACCGGTTCTTTGGATGCATAAAGCAAAGTGATCACCGGATGAGGTTTGATAAGAGTCAGAAAATCGGCAACAGCTTGAGAAGCTTCCAGTTCCTTCTGATACATTACGACAAAATCATTCCAGTGACCCGGAATATCTTCATGAAACCATCTGCGCAGTGCTGCGGAAGGCGTTATATCTTTTGCCCAGTAATCATATTTCAACCATTCTTTTTTGATTCCACGTGGCCAGAGTTTATCTACCAGCACCCGATATCCGTCGGTCTCTGAAAAGTCTTCGTACACTCGCTTTATCCTAACTTGCACCATTTCCGTTTATATTTAGTTATCATAAGAATAAACCGATAAAACGGAAAATTGTTTATCGAAAAAGCCAAAATCAACCTAAGGATTCCTGCGTTTTTTTAAATTCGTAAGGAGTCATACCAGTCTTTTTCTTGAACATACTGTACAGAATAGGCGTACTATTAAATCCGGCTTCATCAGCTATCGCACGAATGGTATAATTGGGATGTTGCTTCAATAACTGAATCGCATAGTTAATACGAAGTTCATTAATATACCCGTTGAAATTAGTTCCGGTGTTTTCCTTGATCATCCGGGCGAAACGCGCATTATTCAAATGTACAATCTGAGCCAGATCCTCTCTCGACAATTCCGGAGACAGATATAACTGATCCTGAACAACAATACGATTCAGTTCTTTGAAAATTTTCTTATTCTCATCCTCTTCCTCCCTACTCTCCACTACTTCATCCGGAGATAAATCGTCTTTTTCGGAAAAGCCAGTTTCCGGTTCCAAGTCCAATGGAACAGCTATCGGATCTTCCGCATCTCCATCTATGAATAATTGTTTGTTCTCTACTTTTCCAGCCAGTTTCTCATTGATAAACTTTGCCAGCATTTTGTTTTTATATTTAACAATAATCGTATGACGCCAAATCCGCCATAGCACAAATAAAATGAGACAAGTGACACATCCCAAAAAAGCAAGTGATATGTTTCTGATTCTTAACTGTAAAGTCTGTTCGGCAATATATTCTTCCTGCTCGTCAGCTTTATGAATAGCATTTAATTCCAAAGCCGCATTCTGTTTATCCTTGCTGTTAATACCATCAATAATAGAAATAATAGACTCACGTAATGCTGCTACTTTTTCAAAATCCTTCAAGCCTTTATAAGCTTTCACCTCTTTCTGAAGGATACTAATATACTGCAAGTTGACAGTATCCTGCTCTTGCATCAATTTCTTAAAATCCTGACATTGATCAACGACTTTCTGATATTGTTTAGACACTAGCAGATAAGGTATCGCATAGGTTTTTCCATCCGGTGTCTGTGAATTCTCTGTTGACAAATATTGTTGATAATATTTTTCCGCCTGATCATACTTTCCTTCCAGATAGCAGATATACGACATTTTTGCATACAAGTAAGTATATTGCAGATCAAGAAAGCCTTTTGTTTTTTCCGGTAATTTAGCTATATCTTTAAGTAGCTTTTCGCGCTTCAACCCAACCTCCAATGCTTCTTTACTACGGGAATCATTGAGCAGATAATCCATTTTCATCCCATAAAAGTATGAAAGCATAGCCATTTCCAATTTGGAACTTGTACCTTGAAGCAATTTGATAGCTTTGTCAAAATAGTCATATGCCTCCTCTTTGAAAGACAATTGCCATTTATTTTCACCAATGCAAAACAACAGCTTACTTTCAGCCCCTTTATCCTTTTCTTTTTGTGCTAGCTTGATACCATCAAGAGCATACCTCATACTCTCTTTATGGTCACTCATAAGCACTGCTAATTCTGCCAGGTCGACAGTCATGGTCAACAAGTGCTTAGTATCTTTCTGAGAAACGGAATCCAGCAAATAAGACTTTTTGGCATACAAAAAAGCCAGTTTAGTCATATACATATTACGATAAACCCTGCTGCGTAATTCATGTATAATACGCAGAGGGATAGTCTTCTTACTTTCAGCTCCATCCAACAAACTTAAAGCCCGTTCAGGTTCTGCCATATAAATTCGACTTATATACTCACTGGTATATAGCGAATCATTCTCTATAGTTTTGTCGGCGAAAAGGAGCTGGTTAAACACAAACAAAAACAAACAAAAACAAATAACCGAGCGAATACTTTTCATTATAATCCCAATGATTTTACTCCCCAAAAGTAAAACATAGTTTCATAAAATGCAAGAATTGAACATATTTGAATGAACTAAAATAAGAAAAGTTAGTGATTATAAAAGTCAGGAGCTATCAAGTTTTCCCCACCAACCACATACAATAAAATACTAAAAATCAAGCATATGCCACATACATAAAACAAAACATCTCAACATATAAATAAACTGCCGATTCTATTAATGAATCTGCATAAGATCAGAGCAGCACATGAAAAATCGAACCGACCAGTCTAAATAAACACCAGACAATTATTAACCCGCCACACTCATCAGAGCAAAACAGCACAAAAACAGAAAATCAAAAAAGAGAAACACATACTGTAATAAGAAAGATTATAATCCCAACGCTTTATCAAACCGTTGCTCCATACATGCACTCAAATCCGTCGTTACAAACTTTCCTTTATAGAAAAGAGAAAAGATAGTAGCAGGTGTAGGTGCATTTTGTGCTTGTGCCATCGTTTCCAATCTGACTATCTTCAATGGAATACCTTTGTTCTCAGTCACACTCACTAAAGAATTACGGACATGAAACTCTGCAAACGGACAACGATGTGTATAATAAACGACTACACCTTCTTTTTCCTCACATTCTCCACTTGATACTGTTCCATTGAATGACGGATCAGGAGCTGCCGGATTTATCTTCAAAGCCAAAAGACTGAAACCATAGGGTAGTTTTTCTATCGTCTCAAACCCCTGACGTAATAACCATTTCGCATCACCCATAAAATGAAATTTAGAGGTACCGACCACAGTCACCAAGCCATCCCTACCCTGTGCTTTGGCATCCTCGACAGCAGACTGCAATAGTGCTTTGCCATGCCCGCATCCTTTATATTTTCCTGAAACCCAAAAACAGTTTATCATTAAATAGTTAGGTGCATTAACCGGAACCCAAGCTTTTTCGGCAGGTCCATATTCTATAAATACTTTTGCACGTTCGTCAAGCCGTCTGAAAACATAGCCATTCTCAAACTCATTTTTCAGCCATGTCTTTTTCAACTCATAGCTATCCTTACATTTCTTATCGGAGAAAGCACAGCAAATATGTTCTTTTTCGATATTCTCTTTAGTCAGAGTGATATACTTCGCTTCCATAATATTCTGTTTATTAGTATATAAATTCCGGTTGTCCATTTCAACTACAGCAAAGATACACAATCGAAAGTAATAAAACATTGTCCAGTCTCGTCAAAATGACACAGTAGTACGGATTAAAGTTCGGAAAACAGATAAGTAAATAAACCTGAGTGACAAACTTATCAAAGAACTTATTGACCACTCTGTGGAAGAAGTGATCAAAAAAACTCCCTAAGAAAAAACAGGAGGAATATCGCACAATGATTTAACATAAAGCGTGAAACCGCTGACTGGTAACCATACAAATATCCGGCTTTGCTGCAATTCACAATAGTAAAGCCGGATATTTAACTGTCAAAAGCATATATCCCATATACCACAAGCTCTTTCCAATGCTACTAGTGAAGCGGCATATCCTTTCATTGTTTCCAGATACTCCTGTTGCACTTCATTATAAGTACGCTGGGCAACCAGTACATCAAGAATACTCGTTTCTCCCCGTTTGTATTTATATACCATTCCGTCGAGCACCTTCTGCGAGTCTTCAAGTACACCGGCTTTATATTGAGCTATCTTTTTCTTTTCAGCCTCATAGTTGAACCAGGCCTGGGTTATCTCTGTCTGTATCTGCAATTCCATATCTCTTTCCATTATCTCCGATTGGGCAATCCGAAACTTTGCAGCTTTTACAGCTCCTTTATTTATATTCGAGAATGTCAGAGGAACAGATACACCGGCAGTAGCAGAACGGGACGGAGGAAGAAAGCCGTTCCAGTTTCTTTCATAAGAAACAGATACTCCGATATCGGGTCTGCGTTCCGCTCTCGTCAGTTTATATTCCCGGGTAGTAACTTCAGTACTTTTTTGAGCAACAAGCAGGTCGATGCGATTATCCAGTCCCGCTTTGACCAAATCAGACAGAGCAAAGTCCCTGCTTAGCTCTTCCCAATTTCCCAAAGGGATATGAAGCGTATCAGCACTCATCCCCATGTGTTTATTCAACAAAACCAAAGCGGAATGATAAGCCGCCTCCTGACTGTAAACAGTATTAAGCAAGGTGACAGTTTCCAGTTTTGACTGCCGGACATCATTCTCCGTAATCTCTCCCGAAACATAACGTAAACTATCTGACTGACTCAGCTGATACATATACTCATAAGAACTTTTCTGTACTTCAAGTAATTCGCGCTGAAGAATTGCTTCTAGAAAAAGGTCGGCAGCCTCCGCCCTCAAATCCTGAAAGCCCTGTTGCAGGAACAGTTTCTCCAATTCTGCCTGAGTCCGCGCCAACTTAATACGTGCTCCCCTTTTATTTCCCATTTCTAATGAATAGGAAACTCCCAACGAGAAAGTCTCATTACCTGCTTCAAATTCCAACTCCGGATCCGGAAAGATTTTCCGGGCAATTACTTCCGCATCAGCAATACTCACATTGAGTTTTTCGGCTAAATAACTCAGGTTCTTTTTCCCTACCCGATTCAGATATTCTTCGAAAGAAATAGACTGCCCCTGCTTTATTTCAGGCATTTGCGCAAAAGTCGGAATGAGTACGGCTTCCACCATTAAAAGCAAGAGCACTATATTATATCGTATATTCTTTTTCATCGTTCTTCTTTTTATTTAAAACATTGTTCTCAACCAGATAATAGAAAGCCGGAAGCAGAAACATAGAGATAAGGGTTGAAAACATCAATCCATACACAATCACTGTTGCCAGCGGACGCTGTACGTCACTACCAATTCCGGTTGCCAACGAAGCCGGGAAAAGTCCGAGTATCGTAGTGACCGAAGTCATCAGAATAGGTCGGAAACGCTGGCGTGCCCCTTCTATGACCGATTTCCGGAGTTCCATTCCTCCCCTGCGCAGCCCATTGACCTGCGATACCATGATAATTCCATTTTGTATGGAAAGCCCGAACATCGCTATAAATCCTACGGCAGAAGATACATTCAGCGTCATACCACGCACATTAAGAGCAAGCATACCTCCGAAAAGTGCCAGAGGAACAATAGCCAATACCAGTCCTGCCTGCCGGAACTTCCCGAACGTGACATAAAGCAGTATAAACATCCCTGTCAGTGTCAGCGGTATAATGACAGCAAGACGTGTATAAGCCCGTTTTTGATTTTCGAAGGCCCCTCCCCATTTGATGGTATATTTATTCTTGTCATAATGTACTTTCTCATTGATCGTATTCTGGGCTTCATTCAGAAAAGATGTCAGGTCACGACCGCGCAAATTCAGCTTTACCGTCAAATGGCGTCTGTTCATTTCCCTGGTAATCGTACTTTCGCCGACACTCAATCTGACATCGGCAACCTGAGAAAGAGGTATCTTTGCACCGGTGGAAGAAGTCAACATAAGTCCGGCTATTTTCTCCGGAGTATTCCGCGCTTCCTCTTTATACTTACAGGTGATGCCATACTGGCGGTCACCCTGATAAAGTTGTGCGATAGCTTTACCTCCGACAGCCACTTCAATCAGATCCGCTACATCGGATACATTTAATCCGTAACGAGCTATGGCATCACGATTCATACTGATCTGTAACTGTGGCAAGGGTGGTTCCTGATCAATATCCAGATCAACAGCCCCTCGCACAGTTCCTAATGCCCTGGTTATTTCTTCGGCAATACGACGTGTTTCACGAAAATCTTCGCCATATACTTTCACCACCAGTTCACTATGGGCCCCGGCTATCTTATCCATCACCCCGTCTATCATAGGTTGGCTAAATCCTACTTTAAAACCGGGAAGTAACTTATATTCTTCTTCCAGTTCATGAATCAAATCCTTTTTAGTTTTTCCTTTCGGCCATTCATCATAAGGCTTAATACCGATGGACACTTCAAAATGTGAAGGGGTGAACGGATCAGTTCCGTCGTCATTCCTTCCCGCCTGTACCATAATATAAGTTACTTCGGAATACTTCATCGTACGGGCACGCAAAGTATCAGATAACTCCCGTGACTTTTCTACGGAAATTCCGGGTGGCAGATTAACCTGTAACCATATCGAACCTTCATCCAGCTCCGGAAGGAAGTCTTTTCCTACGACAACACTCAACACGATCCCCGCTGTCAGAATCAGTCCTGATGGAATGATGGCTTTTAAGGGAGCTTCCAGAAATCCTGTAATGGTACGAATGTATTTATCCTTTAGTCTGTCCAGCCATTTATTCTTATATATTTTATGTGGTTTACGATAGATTGCATAGGCAAGTCCCGGAATCAATAAGAGCGCAACCAACAGTGCTCCAATCATTGCATAGCTCATCGTAAATGCCATTGGAGTAAAAAGTTTGCGTTCAACACGTTCAAAGGCAAACAGCGGAAGGTATGCCGTAATAATGACAATGGTTGAGAAAAGAATAGGCCGACCCACTTCTTTGGCGCGTTGCGCCATGCTTTTTTCTTCGAGATATTGTTTGGGATTATCCTCACGTTTCTTAAGGATCGTTTCCAGCATAACGATAGCGCCGTCCACAATAATACCGAAATCAATAGCACCAAGCGACAGAAGGTTAGCCGGAATATCCGTCAGATGCATAAGAATAAAAGCGATAAGCAATGACACAGGAATCGTTATAGATACCAATAATGCACCACGCCAGTTGCCTAGAAACAGAATAAGCACAAGAACCACCAAAGCCATACCCATCAGCAAGGTATGGGATACGGTACTCAAAGTAGTATCCACCAAGTTGGTACGATCCAGAAAAGTATGTATCCTCACTCCTTCCGGCAATGTCTCATTATTTAACTCATCAACTGCCACATGAATATCTTCCAGTACTTTAGACGGATTCTCATGTTTCAGAAGGAGTACAATTCCTTCCAGACTCTCAGAGTAGTTGCGGGTACGGTCCGTATATCCCAGCACTCCCTTTCTTTCAAGATTTCCATACTTCAAAGAACCTATATCATTCAGAAAGACAGGAACTCCGGAAGTAGTACTCACTACAATATGTCCCAAATCGTCCAAATTTCCGATTAATCCAATTCCCCGTACCACATAACCCAAGTCACCACGATTCAACACGCTTCCCCCCACATTGGCATTGTTATTCTCAATGGCTTCAACAACCTGGCTGAGAGATAAATTATATTGTTCCAGTTTGGACGGATCTACTTCAACCTGGAACTGAGTAGTGATCCCACCGAAATTGGTTACATCAGCCACTCCCGACACTTCCTTGATACGGGGAATAATTACCCAGTTCTGAAGGTCGGTTAATTCGCGTAATGAGTGCTGGTCACTTTCTATGATATAACGGTACACTTCTCCTACGGGAGATGTCAGCGGATCAAGTCCCGGAACAGCTCCATAAGGCAGTTCTACTTCATTCAATCTTTCCTGTACGCGCTGGCGGCTCCAGTAGTCCTCTGTCCCGTCCTTAAAGACAATGGTAATCATTGACAGCCCGAATGTACTCTTACTCCGCATGACGTGCATACCGGGCAGCCCATTAATAGCGCGTTCCAAAGGAATGGTTATCTGCTGTTCCACTTCCTCCGCAGCCAGTCCGGGAACTTGAGTGACCACCTGGGAAGTGACATCTGCAATATCCGGATATGCTTCTATCGAAAGCTGTTTCCATGAGTAATATCCAAAGATACACATCATCACAAACAGGCAAAGCATTACCCATCTTTTTTGTATAATTGAAAGCATTAATTCCTTCTTCATAATTTCTTACTTTAAATAATATCCTCCTTCACTGATTATCTTATCTCCGGGACGCAATCCTTCGCTGATCACCGCTATTCCGTTTTCTGTTGTCTCCACTGTCACCGACGTCCGTACGAAAACCAACGGAGCAATCTGCACAAATACATAGCTATCCTTTTCGCCCTGCAGTAACGCTTTCTCCGGGATTTGAATTTGTCCGACCGGAACACTCAGAAAGTGGACAGTAGTGTACATCCCCAGCTTCAGATGTCCGTTCAAATTATCACAGACCGAAAGTACCTGAATGGACCGGGTTTCCTCGTCTACCTCCTCCTCTACATGATACACATTGCCTTTAATAACCGTACCGGGCAATGCCGAAATTTCAATACCCAGACTACTGCCTTCATTTATAAACCGGATATCTTTCTCCTTTACCTGAGCCGCAATCCATACCTTAGACAGGTCGGCAACAATAGCTATCGGTTCGGTATCGTCTTTCAGATATTGCCCTGTTACGATGTTATCCTTTATCACTTCCCCGGGAATAGGAGAACGAACAATCATCGGTTGCCCCAATATCATTTCCACCGGATTGTCCACCTGATATACCCGCAATGCGGCAGAGGCGTTTTCAAACTCCTTATCTGCTATCAATAAAGCATTCTGGGCTTCTTCCAGTTCTCTTTGCGAACTGACACCATTCCTTATCAGATCTTCTTTGCGTTTCAAATCTTTTTTAGCAAGTTCCCTGGACGAAAGTGCCTGAAAGTATTCCTTTTGTGCAGAAGTAAAGTCGGGGGAACTGATTTCAAATAAAGGTGTTCCCTGACGTACCGACTGTCCGATACGCACATAAGATTTTGTGACTCTCCCTGCAAATGGAGGAGCAACATAAGCATAACGGGGAGGAATGGGACGCACCACACCGGACGTTATCACCTTCTTGGAATAGGGTTTCAGTTCAGACACTGATACTTTGATCTTTTCAAGTAAAAGAGGATCTGCAATATAGACCGTGTCACCTTGTATACGATAGCCACTTTTTTGCTCTGATTCCTGTTTATCCCCGCATGCGGTAAAAAACAACACACTGCCAATAATAAATGTGTGTAACTCTCTCTTCATCATCATAATTAAACATAAGTTAAGTTAGTAACCGGATTTCCGGGCACAAAGATAGACGGCTCCCTTCGGAGAGCCTGTTAGAGAATAGTTAGAATCCTATTAGAATCTTATTAGAGTAAATAAAGATTTCTTCTTAAAACAGCAGCTTTGTTGTTAGAGAGTACGCACAAATAAGGGGTTGACTAAAAAGCCAACCCCTCAACGGATGATATTCCGGTATTTTTATCGTAAGCCGAAAAGTTCTTATTCTTTCACACAACGTATACTTTGAGCAAAACCTTGATATGACAATCTGAAATTATGAGAATCATATGCAGACTCAAGCGACCAGGCTCCATAACGTATTCTCCTGTCATAAGGTGGATTCTGCAATTCTGATCTCATATAAGGAGGACCTACACTTGCCGACCAATAGTATCCGGTACTACCCCTACTTTCCAAAGCACCACTTGTGTTATTCAGACGACCGGCTGACGGAAAAAAGACAGATGCATTCGTTCCGGAATCGGGATTAAAATACAATACTCCCTGATAAGCAACATTACTATTTCCTAATGATACGCCATAGTTTCCATTCGAAGCCTCTTTTATCGGACGTCTGTCGAAAAATCCGTCCGAATAAAATGTATAAGTTGTTCCTTTTAGTTGTTTCCGGGCAAGCATATCTTTGTTTGCTCCGTAAGGATATGTCCCAGGACCTGTATTACCAGTTCCACCAAAAGGAGTAGTAAAAGCTGTAGCGTAGTCTGCACTTGAAGCCGCATTTCCTGCAAAAGGTACATTAAATAAAGAAACCCTTAATTCTGAATACTCTATTTGATCTTTATAATTCGTGGCAGTACCCGTAGTACCCTCATCCGGCAAATAATCATAATATCCATTATAAGATATTTTATCCGTATAGCCATCCGTCGGACGACGATATCCCGGAGGGCAAACTTCAAACTGTTCTTTATATGCAGGAATATTAGCACTGACATCTCCATCCCACATGATCGGAAATTCCCCATATCCCCAAGGGAATCCTGAAACAAGATATGACTTCGAGGGATTAAAAGCTCTGCGGTAATAATCAGTCATACCGGAAGTAGTGCCTTTCAAATCGACCGCCCACTGAAAGAATGCACCCGCCTGCGAAGGGAAGTCTACAAAACGAGCACCTTTTACGTTCACATTCTCATAATCCGGATTCGTATTCCCTGCTAACCTCTCGCTTGTCAGGTTTAAAGCAGAGAACTTAGCTGCTCCCCTACGGGCATTCGTCGATAAAAGACGCATATCTTCTCTCACATGTGTAGTAATATCCGTACCTCCATTCCACGCTCCCCATACAGTTCTCGGAATAGCATCCCCCGGCGCATATATATAAGCACCGGCTTCGCCCTGACGAATATAAATTTTCATTGTTGTCCGCCATCCCGGATAATATGACAAATTGATATATCCAAATTTAGGATCGGATTCTTTAGTTGGTACAAAATCGGCATTTTCCTTAACGCCAATACGGAAATATATACGACCGGTGAGACCTGAGATACTAGTACCATCTTCTCCCCTATACGGATTGAGAGTTACCGGATAATGTTCCGCATCACCTGGTGATTCTGTTCCAATATTCGGATCAAAGCTGGGAGTCGCGCTCACAACAAGCCAGTTTTGATAGGCAACAGGTACACTAACAGACCATGTTTGATCCAATCGATGCTGTCCTGTTATAATACGTTCTCCTTTCTGGTTATGTTTAAAAAATGCTGCATTGAACAAACCATGTTGATTTGCCGTAGGATTGTGAACAAATCGCAAACCTTCTTGTGTGACGGTAACCTTTATCTTCCTCTGCAATGCATTCTTACCATTAGTATCCTCTGCTGCAGATAATGTCAATGTATATGTACCACTCATATTCTCGGTCCTGTCATGCGTACCAAAACCGGTGGTATTTGTTCCGTCAACCAGTAAATCCATATATCCGCTGCCCGAAGCCGAATCATAAAAGAAACGATAAGGATCAGGATTATTATCATCTACTGCCAAACAGTTAAAGACTGTATTAGTCGCTCTTTCATTCGCTTCACCTTCTTTCTTTACTGTGCCCAACACCTTCACTACCGGCATATTGGACCAGAAAGAAATTCGGACTCCGTTCATATCCGTCATCTTAGCCTGTATATGCGATACATTCAGAACACGGACGCCTGATATTTCCCAATCATCTCCATCGTCAATCCACGGAGAAGGCTGTATATTTACTTCTAAAGGTTCTCTTATGATACCTGTCAAATCAAGTTTCGCATTTGCCGGTAATGTATAATCCGGGTCGAACAGAATCTTCAATTTGCAGGAAGGACTATACTTGTCAATCAGGTTAACAGTAAAATTTATCGCATTCGTCTCGTCGGACTTCGATGAAAAGAAGCTAGATGGCAGAATTACTTTTTTAACTTTAACAGCCCAGACTAAATCGTTATTTTTATCCTCAGTGGTCAATAAAGTGGGATCTATTTTAAAACAGTCGGCATTATCAGCTAATGTGAGTTTACGTTCCACATTTCTGGTTATGGCCGTTCCACCATAAGGAAGAACCGGATCGGCATACGCCCAGGAACTGGGTAAACAATCACTAGGCAAGCCATATACCAAAGGCACTCTATCCGGTATATTAGAAAAAGTAATTCCTTCAAATTCACTCGAACTGGCATCACCAAAATCGACTTTCGATTTCAAAACCACATCCACACGTGCCGCCAAGCGTCTGAGTCCTACTGTCAACTTGGTAGATGCAACACCATTTACCTCCAAGTTTCCATCAGCCAGCACTTTTATACTATTATTTTCCGCAATCATAGGTATAACCCGTTCCGAATCGAAGAACTCCGCCGGATAGGATATTGACTTTAGTGCATCATAATCAGTTATATTGTCAAGAACCGCCTTCACAATTGTATTATGAGGTTCATTGGCCAAAAAGACAAAATCATATTCACCCTTATTAATCGGATGCCGTAGCGTATTTCCGCCCAGCACATCTCCATAATAAAAAGTATTACTTTCGCAGATGCGACTTGTCTTATTGAAAGCCAGAATACGCAGAGTTTCAACCTTATCATCGAGCCCGTCACCCGGATAGGCTCCTGTATAGGCACGTGTATTGATACCGGTAATTGTTATATATCCCTCTTTAGGTGTATCTTTATAAAACTCATCAATACAGGAGGAAAACAATAAAAATATAACCAAAAACGACAAATGTAAATAGTTTCTCAATCTAACAACAAACATATATTCCCTTGATTTGATATTTCCTAGCACTATAATCTCATACTACAAATATCGGCATATCAAAGAAAAGGAGAAAGGGGAATTAATACTCATATAGAATATACAGAGAGAGAAACGACTCTATTATAGAAAACAACAACAAATCCAGGCACATTATAACAAATAACGGTCTTAATCATCAATATTTTTTCATTATACAGATAATCTTCTTTAAAAATATCCGTTTATCGAAAAAACAAAATCAGCTATTCCAAAAATCGCCAAGCCAAAATTCTGCTATTTTTTGTACCCTGACACATTCGAATTATCTTATATTCCGATACATGGACGGCTTTTAATTTAGCATATAGTTTATCCAGATTCTTCTCCTTAGAAACCAGACTTGTAAACCAACCGCAATTCTTCCGGTATTTCCGGCTCTCAGAAATCATATTCAGCAAAAAACGTAATTCTCCGCCCTCACACCAAAGTTCATTCGCATTTCCACCGAAATTCAATTTGGTTTTCTTTACTTTCTCCCCTTTCAGACTACTCAATTTACGTAATGTCCCCTCTTCTGCTTCTTTTTTCGAACTGTGAAACGGAGGATTGCAGATTGTTACATCAAAATATTCATCGGGAGCGATGATTCCGTCAAAAATCCTCCGATTGTCTTTCTGAAGCCGCAAATCAATCTTATGTGCCAATACAGGATTGCAAGTCACTATCTTACGCGCATTTTCTATAGATACCGGATCAATATCGGAACCCACAAACATCCATCCATACTCAACGTGCCCAATAATCGGATAAATACAATTTGCACCTACACCGATATCCAAGCATCTGCACTGTCGTTTTGGCTTATCTCCATTCTCTTCATTTGCCGTATTACTGACTCTCTCCGGATCAATTAAATCGGCAATATAATGAACATAGTCTGCCCTCCCGGGGATAGGCGGACACAAATAATTCTTTGGAATATCCCAGTAGCGGATACCATAATAACTTATCAGCAATGCTTTATTCAGCGCTTTCACAGCATGTGGATTAAAAAAATCGATTGTTTGTATTCCCAAAGGATTGAGAAGTACAAATTTTCTGAGCGGTGGATAATTCTCTGTCAACAATGAAAAATCATATTGCCCATTGTGTTTATTTCTCGTATGTAGTTCGCTTCTTTCTGCCATGGCGACAAAGATACAGAGAATCTTTCTGTCTGCAAATGACTTTCATACAAATCATGAAGATACCTGATTACAACTGTAACAAGCATCTTCATAATTAATTATATAAATACCATATACCTAATCCTTCTTCACCCAAACAGCCAGGTTACGGGATTCGACAGAGAACTCTCCATTTCCTTCTTCATCTAAAGTTATTTCTTCGGATATACTTCCGGTTATTTCGTGCCAGACTTCGCCTTTATGTTTCTCACCCAAGCTCATTATTTTACTTCCCGCCTCGTCATTAGACATAAGGAAGACCAGCCCGGAGCCATTATGTTCCTCATCTCCTGTACGGATAAAGCCAATCGTTGAAGGATGGTCGAAGTATTCTATCTGATCACCGTAAGCGTACTTTCGTCTCGCATCCAACAATATATCAATAATCCGGGTATGAGGAGACTTCTCCCCCTTTATACCATAATAATCTCCATAAAACAGACATGGATAACCTTCCTTCATCAGCAAAATCAAACCATAAGCCAACGGTTTAAACCAATCTCCTACATTGGATTCAAGAGAACTTCCGCGTTGCGTATCATGATTGTCAACAATGGTTACAGCCAGATCGGGATGATGTTCAACCAGAGTATCTTTTAAAATATCCCGCAAATCATAGTCTTTACCTTCCTGTGATGCCTGGAACATATTATAATGTAACGGGACATCAAATAGGTTTACTTTGTGCCCAACAGCTTCTATATAAGCATCCAATGCTTCCAGGTCACCATTCCAATATTCACCTACGGCATAAAAATCATTGCCTCTTTCACTCCTCACCGCATCGAGGAATTGTGCGACGAATTGATCTTTCATATGTTTAATGGCATCCAGACGCATTCCGTCGAGATTCAATTCATTGGAAACCCACTTTCCCCAACGGTTCAATTCAGATACAACTTCCGGATGGTCCAAGTCAATATCGTTACATAACAGAAAATCATAATTACCGTTTTCACTATCCACGCCCTCACTCCAAGCTTTTCCTTCTCCCTGTATCTGAAAAACACCGCTGCGCTTTTGCGCATCATCAAAACCCGTCCCGGAAAAATGATACCAATGCCATTTAAAATCCGAATGTTTGTCCTTACGTCCGTGAAAGCTATACCCGGTCCACCCTTGTATCTCAAACGGCTCACCCAAAGCCTTGGTTCTCTCCTTGGGATCGACCTCCACTACCATAAACTTTTCAGTAAAATCACCACCCGCTTTATGATTCAATACAACGTCCAGATAAACAGCAATATGATATTTGTGCAATTCGTCAATCATTTTCTTCAGTTCATCTTTCGTACCATATTTAGTTCTTATGGTTCCCTTTTGGTCAAATTCGCCCAAGTCATACAGATCATAAGTCGCATATCCTTCGTCTTGCTGCTCATCGGCCTTATAAGCAGGGGGAATCCAAACAGCAGTCACACCTATATCATGAAGATGCAACGCATCTTCCTTTATCTGTTTCCATAACTTCCCGTCATTCGGGAGATGCCATTCAAAATATTGCATCATAACACCATTTTCCATACGCTTCATTTTTTTTTATAATTAACTTTATACAAAACAAAGATGATGTTAACAAAGTTCCTACGTTTCTATAAATTATAAGCTAACAAATACAAAAAAGTGCAAAGGATAAAAAGCTGATTTACAACACCGTAAAATTACCTTAATTATTCTTTTATTATTCATATTTATCAGAGCGTAAACAGGAATTTTTGATTTCACATTTGTTTTCAGTCATACCATAACGGAATAATCCGGTTCATTTATTCCACAACATGATTATTTTTTTTATATAGTATTAATATAAAATTAGAAAGTATGAGAGAGTTGAAAAATCATCCGTCCCCGGACCAGTTGGATTCGTATGACAAGTATCCGTGCTATTATGAGAACGATTTGGAATTAGTCTATACACCCCAGCAATCCATATTTACGCTATGGGCACCAAGTGCCGATAATGTCCGTTTAAACCTGTATTCATCCGGCGAAGCGGGAGATCCGGAAGAACAACTGGAAATGGACATAGCCGACAATGGGACCTGGTGTATCCATATAGACCGTGATCTGAAAGGTTCTTTCTACACCTTCCAAATAGAAAAAGATGGAAAATGGCTGGACGAAACACCCGGTATCTGGGCAAAAGCAGTCGGCATCAATGGCAATCGCGCTGCTGTAATCGACTGGAACGAGACAAATCCCGAAGGTTGGGAATCAGACCAGTCACCCGAACTGAAAATGTATTCCGATATCATTCTTTATGAACTTCATCACCGCGATTTTAGTATTGATCCAAACTCAGGAATTGAACATAAGGGGAAGTTTCTTGCTCTGACAGAGACCGGAACTAAAACTCCCGAAGGAGAATCTTCCGGACTGGATCATTTAAAAGAATTGGGAGTAACGCATATACACATCCTTCCTTCATTCGATTTCGCCACAATCGATGAAAGGAAATTGGAGAAAAACAAATACAATTGGGGATATGACCCGAAGAATTATAATGTACCAGATGGAAGTTACTCCACCGATCCTGTCACCCCCACCACCCGTATCCGCGAATTTAAAGAGATGGTAAAAAGCCTCCATCAAAATGGTTTTCGTATTGTACTCGATGTGGTTTATAACCATACAGCCTCAACCGAGCATTCTAATTTTGACCTGACGGTTCCGGGATATCTTTACCGCCAGAATCCCGACGGTTCCTATTCAAATGCTTCCGGGTGTGGAAATGAGACAGCCTCAGAACGCGAAATGGTTCGCCATTATATCATTGAGTCGGTCAAATTCTGGGCGAAAGAATATCACATTGACGGTTTTAGATTCGATCTGATGGGGATACATGACATCGACACCATGAACCAGTTAAGAGAGGAATTATTAAAAATTGACCCCACCATTTTTGTATACGGAGAAGGTTGGGTAGCAGCAGATTCTCCATTACCTTTCGAGCAACGGGCTGTAAAGGAGAATGTACGAAAAATGAAAGGTATTTCCGTATTTAATGATGAATTTCGTGACGGTCTGAAAGGAAGTACCTTTGACGAACAGGAACCAGGGTATGCCTCCGGAAATATCAACGGGCATTTTGAACCTGTCAAATATGGAATCGTTGGCGGAACACAACACCCACAGGTAGATTATAGCGGGTTACTTTACTGTGACGGTCCATATGCCGCTGCTCCCTCTCAAATGATTAACTTTGTTTCCTGTCATGACGGATATACGCTGGTAGATAAGCTGAAATTATCTGTTCAAGGCGAACATTCTGAAGAAGAACTGGTTCCTATTGACAAATTAATACACACCGTGCTTTTAACCTCGCAAGGTATTCCTTTTATTCGTGGCGGTGAAGAAATCATGCAGGACAAACAGGGAGAGCCAAACAGCTACAAGTCTTCTGACGCCGTCAACCAAATAGACTGGGCGTTAAAAGCTAAAAACCGTGATATATTCAATTATATCAGAACATTAATCGCACTCCGCAAAAAACATCCCGCCTTCCGTATTCCTACAGCAGAGGGCTTAGAGAAATGGCTTCATTTTCTTGATACAGGCGATTCCGGTGTCATCGCTTATACTCTAGGCGAGTATGCTAACGGTGATGAATGGAAAGAAATTCTGGTTGCATACAACGGTAACCGGAATCAGGCAGATATCAATATCCCGGAACAAGATTGGATTATAGTCTGCCATAACGGACAAATTGATCTAGACAGTCAGGAGCATTTATCGGGAGGGGATATTTCTATCGCAGCATCTTCAGCTCTTATCTTGTATCGTCAATAAAAAGGAGATCAACTTGATATTATTAAATAAAAGTACAATTATAAATCAGTTAGACTATGTTAGAAAATGAATTATGGGGAAATACTATTGAAAACTGGGGTATTTCCATTCTTATTATTTTAGGAGCAATTATTATTGTCAAATTATTATCGCTATTAGGCAAGAAAGTTATCAAACCTTTTGTTACGGGAACCGACAATCACCTGGACGACGTCATTTTTTACTCTTTGGAAGCGCCTGTTAAGTTTGCTATAATTCTGTTGGGAATCTGGATCGCTATCCATCGGTTGGTTTATCCGGACAGTTTTGTGAAAGTAGTTGACAATGCTTACAGCATTTTGATTGTTCTGGATATTACTTGGTTTTTCGGCCGTTTGTTCAGTAGTTTACTTCAGGTTTACTGGGGAAAGCAGTCCAACGGACAAGCTAACAAAATGATGCCAATCATCAAAAGAACCATCTTGGTTATAGTCTGGCTCATCGGCATCGTCATGGCTTTGAGTAATGTGGGAGTTAACATCAGCGCTCTGTTGGGAACTTTGGGTATTGGTGGTATCGCATTTGCGTTGGCAGCACAAGATACAGTAAAAAACGTTTTCGGTACGTTTACCATTCTGACGGATAAACCTTTCAGCATCGGAGACACAATTCGCGTGGATAGTTATGAAGGAACGGTAGTAGACGTAGGAGTCCGAAGCACAAAAATAATGAATTACGACAAACGTATTATAACTTTCCCCAATTATAAGATTACCGATACTTCTATCGTTAATATTTCATCCGAACCTATGCGCCGAGTAGTCTTGAATCTTGGACTGACGTATGATACGACTTCCGAAAAGATGAAAGAAGCTTTAGAACTATTGAAATCCATCCCCAAAAGAGTAGAAAATGTATCTTCTAACCCTTCTGATATAGTCGCTGTTTTTACAGAATACTCAGATTCCGCATTGGTTATCATGTATATCTATTTTATAGAGAAACAAGGAGATATTTTAGGCGTAACCTCAAATATGAATATGGAAATACTGGCTGCTTTTAATAAAGCAGGATTGAACCTTGCTTTTCCGACACGGACTGTCTATATTCAGAAAGACGAATCATTGAAACAAGAAAGTTGATAAACCCATCGTTCTCTTAGAAATATGTACATGCAGCCCAACATCAATGTGCTATTTTTAAGATTAAACAAAAATACAGTTGAAATAAAAATAGTAAAACAAAGAATAAAGCGCATAAATTAGTGCAATAATATACGGAATAACAGATTATTATTGCATAAATTCACATGAGATATGCATCTTTTTCTATCACTAAACCATTCGTTGGTCTTAAAGAAACGCCTCCTTGGTTTAAAACCAACGTATTCTTCCTCACCGAGGAACCTGTTTTTCCTCGGTGAGGAAGAGATAAAAAGACTATCCGGAGCTTGTTTTCACGCTGGTTAATCACAAATAGCGAAAAGGCAAGATTAAACAAAAAGTTATCCTTTCAGCCAATACATCATCCAAAAGAAAACATAAGAAGTAATATCATATCAATCTATTCAGCATACAACTTAAATAAAAGAAAGGAAGATTTTCATTCAAGCAAATGCAGGCGTTTTTCTACTTCTTATTTATCCGTAATGTAATTTATAGCATTCCTTGGCTGATTAAATATTCCTTTTTTAAGAAAGTTCTTTTTTTCAGCAATAGGTAAGCCTGAGCAATAGTTAACGAACGACTGACAATACACAAACGATCATAGTAATTAGTAAGTCTGCAAGATCTTTTCGAAGCAGCTTTGTTGCCTGTTGTATACGATAAGCAATTGTTTTTACTGAAACCCCGGAACTCTCAGCTATTTCCTTATAGCTCTTTTTAGTAAAACGATGCATAACAAAAGCCTCCCTATAGGAAGCAGGCAATGCATCTATAGCTTCTTTCACTCTTTTTGAAAGCTCTTGGAACTGGTAAGTCTCTGCATCATGTATCAGCTTTTCCATCTCCTCATAATACATAGTATCAGCATGATTCTTCAGCTGTTTTTGCTTGATGCAGTTAAGTGATCTATGGTAAACCGATTTGAGTAAATATCTGCCTAAGGAAGTTTCAACCTGAAGTGTTTCACGATGTTCCCACAGCCATAAAATAGCGTCACCCGCTATTTCTTTCGACTCTTCATAGTCTACAAACCTATTTCCATACGCACAAAGAATCGGGTAGTATTTTTTAAATATACTATCAAAAGCGATCATCTCCCCTCTCCTTAGTGCCATCAATAAGTACGCATCTTCATTGCTGTATTCCATGGCTGCAATGATAATGCTTATATTTTAAATAAGCGTAAAATAACACAGTTATTAACCATAAAGTTTATTAATGTTAATTATTTAAATAACCTTAGTAGTTTTATTTTCCCGCTTGTCTCTTTAATAAATTTATCATGGAAATGCATCATTCAACTATAGAAGACTTGCTGATCAGCTATTATGATGGTAAAGCAACAGCAGACGAAATTCAGGAAATAGAAGCCTGGATCAAATTGTCAGATGAAAATAAAAAGAAGGCCATGGACATTTACACACTTCTTCTTATGACTGACACGCAACAGATTACTGAAAAAATGGATATGAATGAGGAGCTATCAAAAGTGAAGGGACGGATGCAAGAGAATAAGTATCATATTTCCTGGTGGGGTTGGATACAACGTGCAGCTGTTGCCTTACTCATACCGATGGCTATTACTATTTTGGTTTTGCTTAACCAACCCCAATCTACCGCCCCCGTCCATGCCCAGATATTCGAAGTCCGGACACAACCCGGAATGATAACTTCTTTCAGATTACCAGACAGCACTTTAGTGTACTTAAACTCCGGCTCAGTCTTAAAGTATCCTTCCATTTTCACCGGTAACATTCGTGAAGTGAGTCTGAATGGCGAAGCGTATTTTGAAGTTGCGAAAGACCCTGAACATAAATTCATTGTTTCGACTCCCCAAAAATCTAAAGTGGAAGTTTTGGGTACACACTTTAACCTGGAAGCATTTGATGAGATGGATGAGGTGATTACCACTTTGGTAGAGGGAAAGGTCGAATTTGTTTATGAGAAAGACGGACAGGGAAGTAAAATACTAATGCGTCCCGGACAAAAAGTGATTTATAATAATAAGGACGGACAGATTCTGTCATACAACACCAATGGCGAATCGGAGCTTGCCTGGATGGACCAAAAGATTATTTTTGATAAAACTCCATTTAAGGCAGCATTGCATATACTGAAGAAACGCTATAATGTAGATTTTATTGTAAACACTTCGAAATTTGACAAATATACATTTACCGGAGCGTTTACAGAACAATATATAGAAGAGATTCTGGAGAATTTTAAAATATCCTCACACATACGCTGGCGTAATGTGAAACTGACAAATAATCAAAGTGAAGAAAGGAGGCAGATTGAAATATATTAAAGCCTTTCATGTTTAACCAATAAAATTATAATACGTATGAGAAACTTCCAACCGCCTTAAAAAAAGCATACAGGCAGATGTTCCCGCATCCAGCCTGTATGAGAAAGCCTTTAACCTGTTTGAATACAAACAGAGAAAATTATTTCTTAACTTTAATTCATGCAAATATATGAAGAAAAACAATTATGTCCAACAATTGCGGGCGGATAATCCCGTTTTTATTGTTTGGAAAAAAATTCCTTTGTCTATGAAACTGCTCTTTGTTTTCTGTTTTTGTTTTGTTGGGCTTCTATGTGCTAACGACAGCTACGCCCAACGTACTATGATCTCTGTGAAAGCACAAAACTTGACTGTGAAAGAAGTTCTGTCACAAATTGAGGCACAATCTGATTTTAGCTTTTTCTACAATGACCATCATATTGATGTAGACCGCCGGGTATCGGTAGTTACCGAACAGAGCAATATATTTACCTTATTGAATGAAGTGTTTAAAAACACCAATGTCAAATATGCCGTACGTAATAAAAAAATAATATTATCTACGCAAATAGTGGACGCGCCTGCCGTTAAGCAAACCGTGCAGATAAAGGGAAAAGTGACGGATATGTTTGGTGATCCGGTCATTGGCGCTACCGTAATGGAAGATGGCACCCAGAATGGTACGATTACAGACCTGGATGGGAATTTCATATTGAATACAGCATCTGCCAATGTGACGATTACGGTTTCCTACGTAGGCTATATGTCTCAGACCGTGAAGGCACAATCCGGCAAAAGTCTGTCGGTCATTCTGAAAGAGGATACCAAGACACTGGACGAAATCGTTGTCGTAGGTTTCGGTACGCAGAAGAAAGTCAACCTGACCGGTTCGGTATCTACGGTAAATGCCGAGGATTTACTGTCACGTCCGGTTTCTAATGTAAGCCAGGCATTACAGGGATTAGTCCCGGGAATGAATTTTTCTTATGCTTCGGATGGCAACGGCGGTGAAATCGGCGCAGACATGAAAGTGAATATCCGTGGAGCCGGTACGATCGGCGACGGTTCCAATGCATCTCCGCTGATTCTGATCGACGGCATGGAAGGAAACATGAATATGCTGAACCCCAATGATATTGAAAGTATTTCGGTATTGAAGGATGCGGCAGCCTCTTCCATCTATGGTTCCCGTGCGCCATTCGGCGTAGTGTTGATAACGACTAAAAAAGGAAAAGCGGGGAAAGTCAATATTAATTATAATAATAGTTTCCGCTGGTCGGAAGCCATTAATCTGCCGGATGTAGCAGACGCCTACACTTATGCCATGTACTTCAACAAAATGCAGTTGAATGATGGTAAAACAGCGGTGCAGTTTGATGATACCCGTCTTCAGGCTATCAAAGATTACGCATCGGGCGCGATTACCACTACGACCCAACCGAACAGAAATACTCCTACTATCTGGGACTGGATCGGTAATACGGATACAGACTGGTATGACGTGGTGTTCGGAGGTACGGCATTCTCACAGGAGCATTCTCTCAGCGTCAGCGGAGGAACAGAAAAAATACAGTATTATTTCTCCGGCAACTATATGGGACAGGAAGGAATGATGGCTATCCGCCGTGATAAATTACAGCGTTATTCGGTGAGCAGCAAGATTAACGCACAGCTTTATCCGTGGCTGAACATGAATTACAGCATGAAATACATGAGGAAAGATTATAGCAAGCCTACCGCGATGACTGATAATACCTTATATCAGAATATAGCCAAACGCTGGCCGATGGAACCGACCGTAGATCCCAACGGTTATCCGATGGGCAACACGATTATCCGGCCTATTCTCTATGGAGGCGACAACAATTCGCAGACTGACTGGCTATACCAACAGTTCCAGGTGGTGATAGAACCGATCAAAGACTGGAAAATCTTCGGAGAAATCAATTATAAAGTGATAGATGCCTTCACCCATACGGATTATTTAAAGGTGCCGCAGATGAATGTAGCCGGCGAGCCTTATTCCGGTGATACATGGAAAACGTCGAAAGTTACCGAAGGCGCCGAACGTACCAATTATTTCAATGCCAACGTCTACAGTGAATATTACAGATCATTTGCCGACGCACACCATCTGAAAGCAATGGTCGGTTTTCAGGCCGAAGTAAATAAATGGCGGCAGTTGCAGGCGTCCAAGCTGGACTTGATCTCAGAATCCGTGCCCAGTATTAATGCCGCTACGGGTGAATCGACTATCGATAAGTCCAAACTGACACATTGGGCAACAGCCGGTTTCTTCGGCCGACTCAATTATGATTATAAAGAACGGTATCTGCTGGAAGTCAATCTCCGGTATGACGGTACTTCACGTTTTGCAAAAGACAAACGCTGGAATTTGTTCCCTTCCTTCTCTGCCGGATGGAACGTGGCGCGTGAGGCATTCATGGAACCAACCAGCCATATCATCAATACGTTAAAGATCCGCGGTTCCTGGGGAGAACTGGGCAATCAGAATACGGAAAATCTATATCCGTATATCCAGTTAATGAAGTTTGTTGCCCAAGATCCCGACTCCCACTGGCTGATTAACAACAGCCGTCCCAACACAGCGAATGCACCGGATTTGATTTCAGCGCTATTAGGATGGGAAACCATGCGGTCATGGAACATCGGTTTTGACCTGGGTATGCTGAACAACCGTCTGACTGTAAGTTTCGACTGGTTCAACCGGAAGACTATCAATATGGTGGGACCGGCTCCCGAACTTCCTGTAACTTTAGGGGCGAATGTACCCAAAATGAACAATGCGGATATGCAGTCCACCGGTTTTGAATTGGATCTGGGATGGCGGGACCGTATTAAAGATTTTGACTACAGCGTGCACCTGTTGCTTTCGGACGACCGTCAGAAAATCCTGAAATACCCCAATACCACCGGTAAAATAAATACTTGGTATGTCGGTAAATATAATGGAGATATATGGGGATTCGAAACCATTGGCATAGCCAAAAGCCAGGAAGAAATGGATGCTCATCTTGCTTCACTGCCCAACGGCGGACAGGATGCATTAGGAGTCAAATGGGGCGCAGGTGACATCATGTATCGGGACCTGAATGGTGACGGTAAGATTTCCGACGGAGCCACGCTTAATGACCCGGGTGACAAAAAAGTGATTGGCAATACTTCCCCCCGATTCCGTTTTGGTCTGGACCTGAATGCATCCTGGAAAGGCATTGATGTACGCTTATTCTTCCAAGGAGTGGCGAAACGTGATGCCTGGCTGAACGACAACATGTTCTGGGGAGCTACGGGAGGTATCTGGCAATCGGCCTGCTTTACTTCTCATCTTGACTTCTTCCGCGAAGAAGGGGATGATTTCTGGAGTGCCAACAAGGATGCTTATTTCCCCCGTATCTTGGTTGATAACTTCGCCAAAAATCAAAAGACGCAAACCCGCTATCTTCAGAATGCCGCCTATGTACGGTTGAAGAATTTGCAGATCGGGTATACCATCCCCGCCCAGATCACACGTAAAATAGGTGTCTCCAACCTGAGAGTCTTCTTCTCGGGAGAAAACTTATTCACCCTTACGGGATTGCCCGGAGGATTCGACCCGGAGACAATTAATACCGGTTATGGAGCAAAAGACGGATCGAACAGTTCAGGAAAGACTTATCCGCTGTCCCGTACTTTTTCCACAGGATTTAGTGTTAACTTTTAATTGATGACGTATGAAAAAGATAATTAAATATTTATTTTTGCTGACAGGGGGAAGCTTTATACTCGCTTCTTGCAATGATTTTCTGGACAGGGAACCTTTGGACAGTGTGACTCCGGACAACTTTTTCTTTACTGAAAATGACTTGGCCGCCTATGCCGTAAAGCATTACAACTTCACGACGCATGAAGGATTTAATGCCGGAATCTGGAGAAATGACAATGCGACTGATAATCAGGCTGCCACCGACTATGATAAGAAATGGATTCCCGGTCAATGGAAAGTTCCGGAAGCATACGATAATCCTGCAAGCAATGATCCGTGGTATTTCTCTGCCATTCGTGAAGCTAATTACTTCCTCGAAACAGTAGTACCCCGATTTGAAAAGGGAGAGATAGAAGGTTCGGAAACAAACATAAAACATTATATAGGTGAAATGTATTTCCTGCGCGCCAAGAATTACTTATCAAAACTGGAGACCTTCGGCGACTTCCCGATTATAAAGAATACGTTGCCGGATGAAAGTGCATCTCTGATTCAGGCAAGTAAACGGGAACCCCGCCATAAAGTGGCACGTTTTATCCTGGAAGACCTGGATCTGGCAATCGGCTTGCTAACCAATACTATATCCGGTGGAAAGAACCGCATTACCCAAAACGCAGCTCTGTTATTGAAATCCAGAGCAGCCCTGTACGAGGCTTCCTGGTTGACTTATCACAAAGGCACCGCTCTAGTACCGGGTGGTCCGGGATGGCCGGGAAAGGCAGAAGACATTGCGGACTTTAATATCGATACGGAAATCGCATTTTTTCTGAAGGAGGCCAAAGCGGCAGCCAAAGAAGTGATAGGCAATGCAGCCTTGGTACAGAATACAGCAAAAGACTGCATGGATGAAACAGTTAAAACAGACGAAGACAAATATAAAATGAGCAACCCCTATTTTGCTCAGTTCTCAGCGAATAGCCTGGAAGGATATTCAGAAATATTATTGTGGCGTGCGTATAACCTGCTTGACTATAAGATTGTGCACTCAGCTCCTTTCTATATTCGCGTGGGTGGAAATACCGGATTTACCCGGCAATATGTGGAGAGTTTCCTCTGCCGTGACGGTAAGCCGATCTATGCAACCGACCAGTATAAAGGGGACGAGTCATTATCGGATGTACGCAAAAACAGAGATCTACGCCTACAACTATTCCTGATGACATCGGGTGAGACTCTCAGCCCGAATGTAATGAATGGTACTCCCGATTTGCTGCCGGAGGTTCCGCAACTTTTGGATATAACGGAAAAGAGATGCGTAACAGGCTATCAGGTACGTAAAGGATTGTCAGGAAACTGGTACCGGGATGGCAACACAGCGATTGAAGGGTGTCCGGTATACCGCGTAGCCGAGGCTTATCTCAATTACATCGAGGCTGACTGTATGGAGCATAATGGAACTTCCATTGGTTCCGAGGCAGCAGGATATTGGGGAGATCTCCGCGAAAGAGCCGGATTGCCAAGAGACTATACAGTGACCGTGAACAATACCGATCTGTCCAAAGAACTGGACTGGGCCGTATATTCGGCAGGTAAAACAGTCTCTCCTCTACTATATAACATCCGCCGTGAACGGCGTTGTGAGCTACTTGCAGAAGGTTTGCGCATGTTAGACTTAAAACGCTGGAGAGCGCTGGATCAGGTTAAACAATTTGTAATCCAAGGGGTTAACTTATGGGAATCCGATTTAAAGGATAAATACATGCAGGACGGAAAAAATCTTCTGATACAGGAAGGAACGGAAGGACAGACCTCTAATGTATCAAGCTATGCTAATAGCGGTAAATATCTATGTCCTTACCGCGCTGTGAAGACAAACAATCTGATGTATGATGCAGGATACACATGGTGTGAAGCGCATTATCTGAATCCTATCGCTATCACGCACTTCAGAATTACGGCCTCAAATCCTAACGATCTGAGTACTTCTATTATTTACCAGAATCCAGGATGGCCGATTCAAGCCAATGAAGGGCCGATAGGTATTAAATAAAATAGATAAAGCCATCTTGGATATGGTAAAAAAGTGTAGGACGAACCGGGCTAATGTTTAATAAAAAATAAAGCTCGGCGTCCTATGCTTCAAACTATCGGGAAATTTGTACCTTGCCCGAACGAAATTCTAATGCGAAACAAAACAGTCTGATACTAATATATAAAAAGATAAATCAATCAAGCAAATCTAAGAATTATGAAAACGACTTCTACATGGTGGAAAATCTTACTCAGTGGTCTGTTATTGGCTGGAACACTGGTAGCTTATGCCGACGCTTACCAGCCATCTTACTCCACAGCCGGCTTTTATCAGCTTTCCAACACAGGCCGCACAGCGTATAGCATGAACCCAGCCTGGCGGTTTTACAAAGGTCATATCGAAGGGGCGGAACAGCCGGAATTCAATGACAAAGACTGGAACATCGTATCACTGCCCGACGGCATAGAATACCTCCCTACCGAGGCAAGCGGATGCATCAATTATCAGGGTGAAATCTGGTATCGCAAGCATTTCACTCCCGAGGAAAGCTGGAAAGGGAAACAGCAGTTCCTCCATTTTGAAGCCATTATGGGAAAGTCAAAAATATGGGTAAACGGCAAGTTACTGAAAGAACATTTCGGTGGTTTTCTGCCTGTCATCGTAGATGTCACTTCCAGTCTGAAGTACGGAGAAGACAATGTAATCACTGTATGGGCAGACAACAGTGACGATCCCTCCTACCCTCCCGGCAAACCGCAAGATGCACTGGATTTTGCATACTTCGGAGGAATTTACCGGGATTGCTGGATGATAGTTCACAACAAGGTATTCATCACCGATCCGAATTATGAGAACGAGACAGCCGGAGGCGGATTGTTTGTCTCTTTCGACAAAGTTTCCGAGCAATCCGCACAGTTGAAACTGGATGCACATATACGCAACACTTCCGGAAAGTCCTTCGGTGGTAAAATAATCTATGAACTCTATGACCGCGACGGCAAACGTGTTCTCTCTAAGGAGACCGGTTTGTCGGTAAGCAAGGGGCTTGCGAAACAAACTTCCTGCAAAGTGACTGTAGAAACACCTCATTTATGGTCACCCGACAGCCCCTACCTTTACAAACTACACATTTATATAAAGGATAAAGCCGGTAATACCATTGACGGATATTACCGCCGCATCGGTATTCGCAGCATTGAATTTAAAGGAAAAGACGGATTCTGGCTGAATGGCAAACCTTATCCCTATCCTCTGATGGGAGCCAACCGTCATCAGGATTTTGCAGTGATAGGCAACGCCTTACCCAACAGCCTTCATTGGCGGGATGCGAAGAAATTGCGTGATGCCGGAATGCGTGTTATCCGCAACGCCCACTATCCGCAAGATCCGGCGTTTATGGATGCTTGTGATGAATTAGGACTGTTTGTTATTGTCAACACACCGGGATGGCAATTCTGGAATGATCAGCCGATCTTTGCTCAAAGAGTGTATAGTGATATCCGCAATATGGTTCGCCGCGACCGCAACCACCCCAGTGTATGGATGTGGGAGCCGATTCTGAACGAAACATGGTATCCGGCGGATTTTGCCAAAAATGTAGTAGACATTCTCAATGAAGAATATCCGTATCCGTATTGCTATGCCGGATGTGATGTAACCGCACGTGGACACGAATACTTCCCGATACACTTCACCCATCCGATGAACGGAGGTGGCGGAGCCTTTAACTCCGAAAATTTAGACCCGAAAATCAGTTATTTCACCCGCGAATGGGGAGATAATGTGGACGACTGGAATTCTCATAACTCGCCAAGCCGGGTCAACCGTGGCTGGGGAGAAGTACCGATGCTGATACAGGCACAGGGCTATGCTAAGAACGATTATCAGCTTACCAGTTATGATATATTGTACAGAACTACCAGACAACATATGGGTGGTTGCCTGTGGCATTCATTCGATCATCAGAGAGGCTATCATCCAGAACCGTTCTACGGAGGTATCATGGATGCCTTCCGACAACCGAAGCTATCTTATTATATGTTCTGTTCCCAGCGTCCTGCCGAACCCAACAAGGAATTGATCGCAGATAACGGACCGATGATTTACATAGCTAATGCCATGACTCCTTTCTCTCCGAAAGATGTAACGATATATAGCAACTGCGATGAAGTTCGCCTCACCTATTGCAAGGGAGGCAAAGAGTATACTTATCATAAGCCGGCAAATGAAGTCGGAATGCCTTCACCCGTCATCACATTCAAGGATGTATTTGATGTCATGTATGATAAAAAGCTGTCACGCCAAAAGAAACAGGCAGATTCTTACCTTTTGGCAGAAGGATTAATGGACGGGAAAGTGGTTGCGACACATAAAGTAACACCCACACGCCGCCCGTCAAAACTATTGCTCTGGGCAGATGACGAGAAAGTGCAGATGAAAGCGGACGGATCGGACATTGTGACGGTCATTGCAGCCATCGCAGATGAAAACGGAAACATCAAGCGTTTGAATAATTATGAAGTAAAGTTCGAAATCGAAGGACAGGGACAACTGGTTGCCAACGAAGAAACATTCACCAATCCACGTCCGGTACTTTGGGGAACTGCTCCGGTGCTGGTAAGATCTACCACCACACCGGGAGAAATCAAAATCCGCGCATCGGTGGTATGGCAAGGCAAACATACGCCGGTTCCGGCAGAACTGATTATTCCTACTTTTCCTTCGGAACATATGCTGGTAGCAGACAAAGAAGAACTGACACAAGCACAATCCGCAAGCAAAGATGCCGGAAATAAGGTGAATGCCGCCTCATCCGATTGCGAAAAGCGTGTACTTGAATTACAACAGGAACTGAACCGCCTGAAACTGAAAGAAGTAGAAAAGCAACAAAGTGACTTTGAATAATGCACATGGTTCTATCTATAAACAGAAAAACACAAACTTATTAAAATACAGTTATGATAAATAGAATAGTATATACTTCATTTTTGTTAGGAGCGAGTTTCGCCAGTACAGAAGCACAGGTAAGTACTCCTCCCAATATTGTATTGATTTTATGTGACGACATGGGGTTCTCCGATCTGGGTTGCTACGGAAGTGAAATCCAGACTCCCAACATAGACCGTCTGGCAGAAAACGGGGTACGCTTCAGCCTGTTCAAAAATACAGGAAGAAGCTGCCCCAGCCGTGCTGCTTTACTGACAGGGCATTATCAGCACGAAGCCGGCATGGGATGGATGACGGCAGTAGATGAACACCGCCCCGGATACAGAGGACAAATTACGAAAAACATCCCCACCATTGCCGAGGTGATGAAAGCGAATGGCTACAGCACATATATGAGCGGTAAATGGCATGTCACAGTAGACGGAGCTTTTGATGCTCCCAACGGCAGCTATCCGGCCCAACGGGGATTTGACAAATATTACGGTTGCCTGAGCGGAGGAGGCAGTTATTATAAACCGACACCGGTATACAGCAATCTGACCCGAATCACTGAATTCCCTGATGACTATTACTATACCACTGCCATCACCGATTCCGCCGTCAGTTTTGTCAGGCAACACCCTACAGACAAACCGATGTTTATGTACGTAGCTCATTATGCCCCTCACTTACCCCTCCAGGCTCCTGCCGATCGTGTAGAGAAATGCAGAGACCGGTATAAAGTGGGATATGACGTGTTGCGCAAACAACGTTTCGACAGGTTAAAGGAACTGAAGTTCATTTCGGACGAGATGGATTATCCTGTCTACCAAAAAGAATTTGGCGGGAAACGTCCCTCCTGGGAAACGCTTACACCCAAGCAACAGGAGCAATGGATCACCTATATGGCGACTTATGCCGCCATGATCGAAATTGTGGATAGCGGAATCGGTGAACTGGTGGAAACCATCAAGGAGAAAGGGATGCTGGACAATACCGTATTTATCTTTTTAAGCGATAACGGTGCAACCAAAGAAGGCGGATACCTTGGGCAGCTTATGGCTGATTTGAGCAATACTCCTTATAGGAGCTATAAGTCACAATGTTTTCAGGGAGGCACAAGTACCCCTTTTATCTTATCTTATGGCGATGCCGAAAAAAACAAGATGAAAGGTCAGATTTGCAGGCAACCTGCCCACATTATAGACATACTGCCTACCTGCATGGATATTGCCACAGCTACTTATCCGTCAGAATTCAAAGAGAATTTGCCCGGCAAGAGCTTACTCCCTCCAATCCATGGAAAAAAGATAAAGCCCAGAGAATTATACTTTGAGCATCAAAGTTCCTGCGCCATTATTTCCAATCATTGGAAACTGGTACGCGGCAGCCGGAATGAACCATGGGAGCTAATCGACTTATCGGCAGATCCGTTCGAAACCAAGGATTTGTCCGCCCAATATCCGAAGCTAGTGAAAAAACTAGAGGCTAAATGGAATAAATGGGCGAAACAATGTAATGTCTTTCCACTCGAAAACAAACCTTGGACCGAAAGAATTAACTACTATCTGAAACAAAATCCGGATCAAAGCGGAATAGAATAAAATCCGGGAACAATAGCCTTCTTAATACTAGGTTTAGAAAAAAGACTGTTCCTTTTAGACGAACAGTCTTTTTTCTGTTTACAAGACATATTGTTTGTATATAGCTGTTTTTTTATTACTTTTGTGCTTTCAGCCCCAAAGAGCTGTAACACACTTAAATTCATGAAATATACTTTTATCTAATAATAAACACGCTACGACAATGAGAAAGAAACATTCGCTCCTATTTTGTGCCTTATTTACGATTTTTACGGGACATGCAGAAGATACGGATTATACCAAAGGACTTTCTATCTGGTTTGATTCTCCCAATACATTACAAGGAAAAGAAGTCTGGCATAGTTCCAAACAGGATGCCAGTTGGGAATCACAGTCATTGCCTATAGGTAATGGAAGTATCGGTGCTAATATTTTGGGTTCAATAGAGGCGGAACGCATAACTTTTAATGAGAAAACGCTTTGGCGTGGCGGTCCTAATACAGCCAAAGGAGCAGATTACTATTGGAATGTGAACAAACAGTCCGCGTACATCCTGGACGAAATACGTAAAGCGTTCGTAGAAGGAGACCAGAAAAAAGCGGAAAAACTGACACGCGAGAATTTCAACAGTGAAGTCCCTTATGAATTTTCCAGAGAAAAGCCTTTCCGGTTTGGTAACTTCACTACAATGGGAGAATTCTATGTAGAAACAGGATTAAGCACAATAGGTATGAGTGACTACAAACGTATCTTATCATTGGATTCGGCAATGGCGGTGGTTCAGTTCAAAAAAGATGACGTAGCATATCAGCGTAACTATTTTATTTCTTACCCTGCCAATGTGATGGTGATGCGTTTCAGTGCCGACCAACCGGGCAAACAGAATCTCACTTTCAGATATGCCCCCAATCCGGTATCTACAGGACAGTTCTCTGCCGACGGTAATAATGGTCTTGTTTATACGGCTTCTCTGGATAATAATGGAATGAAATATGCAGTCCGTATTCAGGCAACAGTAAAAGGCGGTACCTTAAACAACACAGATGGACGGATTACAGTGAAAGAAGCTGATGAAGTCGTATTCTATGTGACTGCAGATACCGATTATAAAATGAATTTCGCACCGGACTTTACCGATCCTAAAACATATGTCGGTGTTAATCCGCTTGAAACAACCCAGCAATGGATGAAGGATGCCGTAGCCAAAGGATATGCCAACTTACTGGACGAACACTACAAAGACTACGCTTCTTTGTTCAACCGGGTGAAACTGGAGTTGAATCCTACAGTGAAAACATCCAATCTGCCCACTGCTCAACGACTGAAAAACTATCGGAACGGACAACCTGACTACTACTTGGAAAAGCTCTATTACCAGTTCGGACGCTATCTGTTGATAGCCAGTTCCCGACCGGGTAATATGCCTGCCAATCTGCAAGGCATCTGGCATAACAACATAGACGGCCCCTGGCGTGTGGATTATCATAATAACATTAATATCCAAATGAACTACTGGCCGGCCTGCTCTACAAACCTGGATGAGTGCATGCTCCCGCTAATTGATTTCATCCGTACCTTAGTGAAACCGGGTGAAAAGACCGCTCAGTCTTATTTTGGTGCAAGAGGATGGACAGCATCTATTTCCGCCAACATCTTTGGCTTTACTACCCCATTGGAAAGTCAGGACATGTCCTGGAACTTTAATCCGATGGCAGGTCCCTGGCTGGCAACTCACGTTTGGGAATATTATGACTATACCAAGGACCTGAAATTCCTGAAAGAAACAGGATATGAACTGATTAAGAGCAGCGCCAACTTTACTGTTGACTATCTTTGGCATAAACCGGACGGAACGTATACGGCTGCCCCCTCTACTTCACCGGAACACGGCCCTATCGATCAGGGAGCTACATTTGTGCATGCAGTTGTCCGTGAAATCCTGCTGGATGCCATCCAAGCGAGCAAAGAATTGGGAATAGACAAAAAGGAACGTAAACAATGGGAGCACGTGCTTGCCAATCTCGTCCCTTATAAAATAGGTCGCTATGGTCAGTTACTGGAATGGTCAACCGATATCGACGATCCGAAAGACGAACATCGCCATGTAAATCATCTCTTCGGTCTGCATCCCGGACACACTGTTTCTCCTATCACTACTCCCGAACTGGCAGAAGCTGCCAAAGTTGTATTGGTGCATCGTGGCGACGGTGCTACCGGCTGGAGTATGGGATGGAAGTTGAACCAATGGGCACGCCTGCAGGATGGAAATCACGCCTATACCCTCTTTGGTAATCTGTTGAAAAACGGAACAGTAGATAACCTTTGGGATACACACCCGCCTTTTCAAATAGATGGAAACTTCGGTGGCACAGCAGGTATCACAGAAATGCTGTTGCAGAGCCACATGGGATTCATCCAACTGCTGCCTGCATTGCCGGATGCCTGGAAAGACGGTTCGATTCAAGGTGTATGCGCCAAAGGAAATTTCGAGATAGATATGATATGGAAAGACGGGCTCTTGCAAGAAGCCACCCTTCTATCCAAGGCGGGAGAAAATTGTACCGTAAAATATGCCGGTAAAACAATCTCTTTCAAGACTGCAAAAGGACGTAGCTATCAACTTAAATATGACAAAGAGAATGGATTAACCCAAATCAGACAATAGCACTGAATCTATTTCATTCAGATGAACACATTTACCCCCAATATCGACCATGAAAATTTATACTTGCCTTTGTTTGCTTTTCTTAGCCGGATATCTGGTTGCCCAGAATAATACTTCGGCTTTGTTGCCCATGCCCAATCAGATCACACCGGTAAAAGGGAAACCTTTTACCGTCCGTTCCGGAAAGACGGCTATCTATTTGAATCAGCCGGAATTGCAGTTTACAGCAAAGACGCTGCAAACGATATTACAAGACAGGATGCAGGCAAAGGTTCCACTTGCATCCGAATCCGGCCGTGCGGACATCCGTTTGCTGGTTGATCCTGCAATGGAAGGAAAAGAGCATTATCGTATCAAAATAACCTCCAAAGGGATCACTATCAGCGGAGCTACCGCAGGAGCGGTCTATTATGGAGTCATGACGATGGATCAGCTTCTATTAGGTGACGCGTGCGCCACTGCACACAAGGAGATTTCTCCAATCCGCATTGATGATGCACCCCGCTTCCCTCATCGGGCATTGATGCTCGACCCTGCCCGTCATTTCCTTCCGGTAAATGATGTGAAGTTCTTCATTGACCAGATGGCACGTTACAAATACAACATACTCCAGTTGCACTTGACAGACGACCAGGGATGGAGAGTCGAAATAAAAAAACATCCTAAATTAGTCGGCAAAGATTATTATACGCAAGAGCAGCTTGCCGAAATCATTCAATATGCCGCCCAACGGAATATCGAAGTCATTCCCGAACTGGATATCCCCGGACATACAGTAGCTATACTAGCCGCCTATCCCGAATTGGGATGTACACACACCGATACGCTACCTAAGATAGTAGGCAAAACTACAGATCTAATGCTTTGCGCGAACAATGAGAAAGTGTATTCCGTATATCAGGATATCATCAAAGAAATATCTTCCTTGTTCCCATCCGATTACATACATTTAGGAGGCGACGAAGCTGTGATAGAAAAGAACTGGACCCAATGTAGCCGTTGTCAGGCCATGATGAAAAAGCTAGGTTATCAGAAAGCTTCACAGCTCATGATTCCTTTTTTCAGCCGTATGCTTTCTTTCGTCCAAGAGAACAATAAGACTCCTATACTTTGGTGCGAACTGGACAATATTTATCCGCCTGCCAACGACTATCTCTTTCCTTATCCCAAGAACGTAACTTTAGTAAGCTGGCGTGGAGGATTGACACCTACCTGTCTTGAACTTACCCGAAAACACGGTAATCCGCTTATCATGGCACCAGGTGAGTACGCTTATCTGGATTATCCGCAACTGAAAGGAGATTTTCCCGAGTTCAACAATTGGGGTATGCCCGTTACTACTTTGGAAAAGTCGTATCAATTCGACCCGGGATATGGCGTGCCTGCCGAAGATCAGGCTCATATCACCGGAGTTATGGGAACTTTATGGGGAGAAGCGATACGAGACATTAACCGGGCAACTTATATGGCATATCCCCGCGCTTTCGCATTGGCAGAAGCCGGATGGACACAAATGAAATTCCGTAATTGGGAATCATTCAAACAACGTCTCTACCCCAACCTAACTAATCTGATGAAGAAAGGGGTTTCGGTACGCGTTCCCTTTGAAATAGCTGACAAGAAATAGATTCAAATTAGTTTCTGACAAGTATCCTTTTTGCCATTTCTATTCGTTCTTTAAAATATGCGCAAACGGTTTCCCAGGGATAATAGGGAAAACGAGAAGTTGCAATGGGGAGTTTCGCTTCTTTTTCATTCAAAAGAATCTTAACCCATACCCCACGGGCTTTATCATGGTAGAAAATCCATTGTACATTAGCAGCCATTGGAGATATCTCATAATCTTTCCAATATCGGGAAACTGAATCAGGATTGGAAATTTGAACATCCGTATTCTCTATGCCCATCAATGCCACAAAAGGGATCACCGTTTCCGCATGAGCAAAACGAAAGTTCGCAGCATTATCAGACTTGCCTTTTATTACTTCATCAGTAGTATAAATGAAATCTGATAACAAAGGCCATGAAATGGCAACAGGCAACATCCTTCCGACAGGTGCGGAGCTTTTACTCATATATTGTCTCAAATTCTGAGTTTGCCAATAGCTACGCCATTCTTCCATTGTGAAAAGGTCGTCTAAATTCGTCAATAGACCTGTATCAGGAAGTATGGCAGCTATGGAAAACAAAGCCATAACAACCTCTTCCGCTTCTTCATCGGTCTCTCGTTCCGGTTCAATAAAAAATTTCTTCATGATAGAAGCAGAAGATATTTTATTCCGTACAAATGCTTCATATATAGAAAGCCAATCACCATTATTCTTATAATTTACATAAGATTTGTTTAAATCAAAAAAGCGGAGAATATCATCGTATTGCCTCCCCTCATTTCGTTGTATACGTAAAGAAGGATTATCCTGCATCAAACGAGTAAGAAATGCATCCATACTATTTATACACCGAGGAACATAGGTTGCTATAGCCTCGACTTTAACCGAATTACTGAATAATTGAGGATAATGTCTCATCATACGTCCGGCAATTCCCTTTTGTTCCAACTCTCCCAACACTGACAGTTTTCCCCACTGTCCCTCAAAACTATCAGATAAATGCTGTAATGTAGAGAGTAATATTTTCCCATCAGTTGTTAGTCTGTTTTCCTGTTGCCCCAGTATAAGTGCTTCTTTAGCCTTATCCAGTGCCTTCCCTGAAGTTGGGAACCGGGCTCCATGTCTTCCCAAATGGTTGATATAAAATGGCACCATATCACTAGTAGAAAGATGGAATGAATCTTCCTGAACAGGATATAGCATTGCTGTTCCTGCATATTGTTTTATTACATCCTGTCCCCAAACACTGGAAATAGAATAAAACATAAAAATCCCAATTAACAATAACCCTTTCATATTATAAATCCATTATATTTATAGGCTATAACGATGAAAACAATGATTATGTTTACCCAAACTCACACATAAAACCCTAAGATTTCAGTTTCAACTGGTCATTTATGAACAGTCTCTATATGAATAGAAAAATAAAGTTGTACTATACACACTTTCTATTCTTAAAGAGACAAGCATACCTTTCCATACAAACAAGTGAATATATATAATTTAGGGATAAAGCGTTTTTTGCAACCATTTAAACAGTAGTATAAAACGGAAAGCATACTACTATTATTAAGTTAATATACAAATAGATACAGATCATTATATTCTCAACATGTTCTCATGCCTTTGAGAAAAAATTCTCACCATAATGAGAAAAAATACTCATGCCTTTGAGAATATTTTCTCATTGCAATGAGAAAAACTTCTCATTGCGGTGAGAATAAAAGTCCCTTGTAGGAATCTGATAATGATTCACTACTTCACGTTTTATAGATGCTTTAATTCATGACGGAATAAAGAAAAGGATAAACTTTCGATGCTATTACTTGAAGATTTCAAATAAGTTCTTGTGGAACTTGGTTAACTCTGTCTTTTAATAAATCCAATACTGTTTGTATTCACCAATATCATATTTATGTCTGTGCAAATATAAAACTATTTTTTAAAGAATGATATAATAACCCCATTTTTTCTTTATTTTCCTCCTAATAAAATGTTTTTTCCAACGAATACTCATCAAAATAATACAATTTGAGTCTCTATATTAGTACTCAAAATATAATAAAAGTCATTCTTATTCATAAGCAACTCATAGACTACTATTTAGCTATTCTCCATATAATTATATCAAGTTCCACAAGAACTATAATCTAATTTGTATTTTTTATAGAAACAAAACAGCACAGTTCGGCATTGCAGAAAAAAAAGATATAATATGTTAGCCTTTTAGTATAAATAAAATAACAATAATGCCTATGGAGAAATAAATATTAAACTATTTAATGTACACACAACATTACAGAAAATACATGATTTAAATTAATCATGTATACAACGAAGCGAAATCCTATATCAAGGAAAACACAATGAAAGATTGCCTATACAGACAATAGTTTGAAATAACCTTAATAGTTTAACTAATATCATTTTCATGGAAAACACATCCTAGGACTCCACTCGGAGATCTCGCCAAGCGAGAGTTCTCTGTTTACTCCAAGTATACATTTAGCAACTTAAATCTCTCCCCTTGCCGAGGAGTATTAACATTTAAATACTATTTATGAAAAAGAAAATCACACAAACGTTACTGCCAATAGTTATGGGATTATCCCTAATAATGCAGTTTGCCTGTTCGGATGACGATAAATCAGGCGGAAATTATAATGGACCTCTAAAACTAACCACTTTTTATCCGGATTCAGGATATCTTTCCTCCAAAATTATAATAGAAGGTGAAAATCTAGGAACAGATGCTTCTAAATTGTCAGTCTACTTTAATAAAAAGAAAGGATACATTTCACAAGCATCCGGAAATATTCTGATGGTTTATGCACCTAAATTACCGGGAGACACCTGTATCATCTCTGTAGTAAAAGGAAATGATTCTCTTACTTTCGACAACAAATTCCGCTACATCTCCCGTTTTACAGTAGAAAATGTATGTGGTAAAACAGGTAGTGGATATAATATTGGCGGAGATCTTGCCAGTACAACCTTTGAAGCTTGGCGATTAAAAGTAGGATGCTGCGATCCGGAAGGGAATTATTATTCATGTTATTCTTCATTTGGAAATAATGGAGGTCTTGCGTTAATCAGTGAGAAAAAAAACCAATCAAAGAAAATCATATCAGAAATGGTTAATGATGTAATGTATCACAATGTAACCGAGAAACTGTACGCCGTAGGTACACAAAAAAACGTCATTTATGAGATTGATCCTTCCAACGACTGGAAAGTTAAGCGACGTTACTTGAAACCACAAGACCCTCCTGCCAAACAAATTGACTACAACTCTACAGCTTGTATAGCTTATTGTACTACAGATGGCTACTTTTACGGCCGTACGGCAACCAAACAATTATTCCGATTTAAACTGGAAGATATGGTATGTGAATACATCAAAAACGATGTATATAACTCGACAACTCCAGAAACAGAAAACAGCTATATTGTCAGCATGATGTTCGACCCGACTGAACCAACTCATCTATATACTTCTTACGGAGCATCTTCTGTTATAACCATGCAGGATGTATCGAAACCTGAATCTGAAGAAATAATATATGCCGGACATCTTAATGTAAGAGCTGATAATACGAGTACTACTCAAGTAATTAATGGATATCGGACAGACTGTTTGTTTAACTGGAACAACCAAATGACCATTATAGTAGACGAATCTGGACAAAAAAACATGTACATTGCAGATGCCGGAACCCAGACCATACGCAAAATTGATATGAATACAGGTATGGTAACAACCGTTGTAGGCAGACAAAATGTTAAAGGTAACCAAAGTGGCACTCCACTGGAAGCCACCTTCAACTGGCCCAAGGGAGTAGGATTGACTGCCGAAGGAGATTTGTATATTTCAGACTGCGGGTCCGGATGTGTCCGCAAGTTGAGTCTGCGTTAACCCCAATAATCATATGTAAAGAAGACACTAATGAAAAAATACATATTACTATCATTACTGTTCTTCTGCAACGCATCAATAATGATGGGGCAGGAGAAACAATTAACAATTTCGGGACATGTATTCGACGAAAGCAATGAGTCGCTGCCCGGAGTCAGCGTATACCTAAAGGACCGCGCAGGAGTAGGTACCAGCACCGATATTAACGGAGCCTTCAAGTTATCTGCCCAAAAAGGAGATATGATTATATTCTCTTTTATCGGTTACAAAAAGATGGAACATATCGTTTTGAAAGATGAAAAGAATCTGCGGATTATGCTGAAAAGCGATTCACAACAAATGGATGAAGTTGTCATCACCGGTATGGGAACAAAAGAAAAGAAGGTCAACCTGACCGGAGCTGTCACCAATGTGGATATATCACAGATACAGACACCAGCCACTTCCCTAACTAATATGCTCGGTGGTCGTGTACCCGGTATTATCTCCGTACAGTCCAGCGGTGAACCGGGCTCTAACATGTCTGAATTCTGGATTCGTGGTATTGGTACGTTTGGAGCAAGCTCGAGTGCACTTGTACTTATCGACGGGCTCGAAGGTGACTTGAACAGCATCGACCCCGCCGATATCGAAAGTTTCTCCGTATTGAAGGACGCTTCCGCAACTGCCGTATACGGTGTACGCGGTGCGAATGGAGTCGTACTGGTGACTACCAAGCATGGGACATCCGACAAGATGGAAGTAAACGTTCGTGCTAATGTCAAAATCTCCTATCTCACTAAGCTTCCCGAATATTTACGTGCATACGACTACGCTGTGTTAGCCAATGAAGCAAGTGCCATGCGTGGAGCACAGCCTATTTATGATGACATTGAACTGAAAGCCATTCAGTATCATCTGGATCCCGACTTTTATCCGGATGTAAACTGGCAGGATGAAATTCTGAAAAGAACCTCGCTTCAGCAAACATATTACGCTAGTGCCAGAGGAGGTGGTAGTATCGCCCGTTATTTTGTCAGTATGAATATGTCAAATGAATCGGCAATCTACAAGCAAGACGAAAACAGCAAGTACATCAAGGATGTGCACTACAACACTTACGGAATGCGTCTGAACGTAGACTTCAACCTGACCAAGACAACCGAACTTTATTTCGGTTCGGATATCTACCTATCCTCACAAGCACTACCCGGGCAAGGAGCATCAACCGACCAATTATGGGATGCCCAAGCCAAACTGACTCCGCTCACTATTCCTGTCCGTTATTCTACAGGAGAACTGCCCACCTACAAATCGGGCGCAAAAGATGTGTACTCACCCTATGCCATGTTGAATTATACAGGTTTGAAAAACATCAATACTTACTCTGGTACCTATACAATACGCTTACAGCAAGATTTCAGTTTTCTACTGAGAAATCTGGCTCTTAACATTCAGGGGGCCTACAGCAACAGCTCTTATTTTGAAGAGACACGTTCTGTCAAGCCCGACATGTATTGGGCGGAACGCAGGGATGAGAACGGAAATCTGGAACTTATACACACTATAAAGAAAGAAGGAACAAAATATACTAAAAACAGAGACAGCCAGTACCGGAAATACTTTCTTCAGGCAAATCTAACCTGGAAAGCTATGCTGAACGATGAACACCGTATTTCCGCTCTTATACATTATGAAATGAGTGATAGCAAAAACACAAAAGATTTAAATAAGGACGGTATGGCTGCTATTCCTTTAAGATATCAGGGTTTGTCTGGAAAAGTCAGTTATGGGTTCAGAGATACATATCTGCTCGATTTCAACATAGGATATACCGGTTCAGAAAACTTTGAGAAAGGTAAACGCTTTGGGTTCTTTCCGGCCATATCCGGTGGTTGGGTGCCTACCCAATATGAATTCATGCAAGAAAAGCTTCCTTGGCTGAATTTTCTCAAAATCAGAGCTTCGTATGGTATCGTAGGTAACGACCGTATTTCAGACAAACGTTTCCCCTATCTGACGATTATCAATGAGTCTGCCGAAAAAGGCTGGGGATACAATGAAGCCGGAATCACTGAAAATCAAATGGGAGCCGACAATCTGAAATGGGAAAAAGCGAAAAAGATAGATGTAGGTATCGAAGGCGAATTATTCAACAGCAAACTGAGTTTCGTGATCGATTTCTTCAAAGACATCCGTGATGGCATCTTCCAGCAACGCCAACAAGTTCCAGAGTATATCGGCCTTGTCAGCATGCCATTTGGCAATGTAGGCAGCATGAAAAGTTATGGTTCGGACGGAAACGTGACCTATATACAGAATATTGGCAAAGATATGTCGGTAACATTCCGAGGAAATTTTACCCTTAGTAATAACAGGGTGAATTATTTTGAAGAGGCAGATACCAAATATGAATATAATTCTGCCACCGGACGTCCTTATGGATACCAAAAAGGACTGATCGCATTAGGATTGTTCAAAGATGACGAGGATATCGCTAATAGTCCTAAACAGACTTTCGGTAGCTATCTGCCCGGAGATATTAAATACAAGGATGTCAATGGAGACGGTGTTGTAAACGGGGATGACAAAGTACCTTTGTCATTCAGCAGTACTCCACGCTTCATGTATGGATTCGGAGTTGAATTCAGATATAAGAGACTGTCGGCTGCCGTACTATTCAAGGGAACCGGAAATACCGATGTTTATCATGTGGGGGTACCAGCTTCAAACGGCGCTCTATATGACGAAGGCTACATTCCATTCTATGGCAAACAGACTGGTAATGTACTGAGCATAGTCAAAAACCCTGCCAATCGTTGGATTTCCCGTGAATATGCTGAGAAGATGGGGCTAGATCCATCTTTGTCAGAAAATCCTAATGCCCGATTCCCTCGCATGTCATACGGAAATTTGGAAAACAATTCCCAGACATCCAGTTTTTGGAAAAACAATGCAAAATACCTGCGGCTATCAGAAGTAAACATCAATTATAGTGTAAATGTACCCAAGACTATAAAGAATTTGGGAATCAATTCTATCGACCTTTCACTCGTAGGCAACAATCTTTGCGTATGGGATAAGATTGATATCTGCGATCCGGAACAAGCATTATACAACGGACGGCGTTATCCAATTCCTGCCAGCGTGACTTTGCAGGCATACATCAAATTCTAACTATCAAAAAATGAATTATATGAGAAAACTAATATTGCATTCAATTCTATTGTTGTCCGTCTTTTCTATCTCTTCCTGTAATTATCTGGATGTAGACAAGTGGTTTGACGATACAATGAAATATGACTCCATCTTCTCCCGTAAAGAATACTTGGAAAGATATATGTGGAACGTAGCATCCATGTTTCCCGATGAAGGAGACTTTCTCAATAGTCCGGCGACAGCAGGACCGTTAGCTACCGATGAGGCTTTTGAAACTTTTAATGCAGAAACCTATACTGGTATGGCATACGTCACGGGAGCCATTAACGAAGAAAACATCACCAATAAAGATGCTAAAAAGAAAAAATCTATTTATCAATGGGACACGATGTACAAAATCATCCGTAAGGCAAACATTATCCTCTCACGTATGGATGAAGTGACCGATATGAGCAATCTGGAAAAACCGGACATCTGGGCATACACCTATTTTATGAGAGCCTACGCATACTACCATCTCATCATGGATTTCGGTCCTGTCATCCTTGTAGGAGATCAGGTATATCCCTCCAACGAGCAGCCGGAAGCCTATGCAAACGTACGTGCGACGTATGACGAATCAGTAGACTATGCTTGCGAACAATTTGAGTTGGCGGCACAATATCTGCCAGAGACTCAACCGAACAGCAGCTTCGGCCGTCCCACCAAGGGAGCGGCTTACGCACTGATTGCACGGTTAAGATTGATACAGGCTAGCCCATTATACAATGGCCGCGGACAAACATACTTCGGGAACTGGAAACGGAGCAGTGACGGAGTGTTCTACATTTCCCAGCAATACGACGATCGTAAATGGGCGGTAGCCGCAGCAGCTTGCGAAAGAGTCATGGACATGGGGCGTTATGAACTGCATACTGTCCCTGCAGATAAAGACTCTTTTGTACCTCCAACCAACGAGAATCAGGCGTTTCCCAACGGAGTAGGCGGTATTGACCCGCTTAAATCTTACAGCTATATGTTCAATGGCGAAACAGATGGCAGAAAAAACAAGGAGTTCATATGGGGAAGAACGACCGGTAATCTATGCATTAGAGAATCTTTTCCACATTCGATGGACGGATACAATGGGATGGGCGTAACACAAAAGATGGTCAACATGTTCTATATGAATGACGGAACAGACAACTATCCCGAAGATGCAAAGCCATACAAAGAAGACGGAACATATGATAATACAAATTTCAGCACCGAGGATGAGACCTTCTCCGAATATGTATTGAAGTCAGGAGTCTTCAACATGTACCGTAATCGGGAAATGAGATTCTATGCCAACATCGGTTTCTCCGGCCGTTTCTGGAAAGCCCGCTCATACAGCGGAAGCGATGCTAAAAAGGAGCAGATGATTAAATATGACAACTCTTCTGTAACGGATGGGAAGCACTCCTCCAGTGGTAATGTGAACAACTACCCCGCCACCGGTTATGTCATTACCAAATACGTGCATGACGACGATGCATTCTCTTCGCCCGGAGGAATATTAATGGAAAAATTTTTCCCTATCATCCGTTATGCTGAAATCCTGCTGGCTTATAGTGAAGCACTCAATAATCTTCAGGGCAGTTATTCCATCGAACTGAAGGGATCGAACGGAGAGACTAAAGTCTACGAGGAAAGCCGTGACATATACAAAATCAAGCAGGCGTTCAACCCAATCAGATACCGTGTAGGACTCCCCGGAGTGAAAGATGATGAGTTGGCCAGCGTGGATGGCTTTAACAAAATCCTTCAAAGAGAAAGAGCTATTGAATTCTTGTATGAGAATCAAAGATACTATGACGTGCGCCGATGGGGCATCTACGAAGAGTCCGAAAAAGAAGCGATACAGGGGATGGACCTCAGCAAAGATGAGATGAGTGGATACTTCTATCCGGTAGTAGTAGACCATCCCTGGATAAGACACAGAGTAGTAGATCGTAAAATGGTATTCCTACCTATTGGCAAATATGAAATAAGAAAAGTGGATGGTCTGGATCAGAATCCCGGCTGGGGAGATTAAACAAATCACCCTATGAGACAATTCGTTAGCATTGAATATAAATTAAAAGAATAAGAATGAAAACATATAAAATAAGCATCCTGTCGCTGTTACTCGCATTACTATTTCTTGCCGGATGCAGTGACAGAAAGAAGTTCTTTGAAGATGAACGATACGAGAAAATGGTATACATTGTCAGCGACAATAACAATATACACAATTTGGTTTACGACCTGGATGGCAAAGACGGTAATATACGCAATCTGTCGATTGCGTGTAGCGGAACCAATCCGACAGAGGAACCGGTTACAATATCGCTCACAGAAGACACAGTTCTTCTGGATGAATATAACTATACGAACTTTATCGAAGATTATAGCCGATATGCCCTCAAGATGGACCCGAAAGACTATGCGATAGAAAGCAGCACAGTTACTTATCCGACAGGAGAACCATACACGTTGGTACCTATCAAAATAGACATTTCAGTCATTGAAAGTCTGGACCCGGATAAAATCTACTTTATTCCCATAGCAATAGCCGACGCAACTCCTTATCCTATAGTAAAAAAGAAAGGAAATGCATTATTACAGATACAAAAGAAAAACAAATATACCAGTTCCGCAGAACCTGCAAGCTATAATGCATCAGGGTATGAAGGCAGCGGATACTTTGTCATCACCAAAACAATGGTACCTCTGACCAAAAATCGGGTAAGAATCAATATCGGTACTAAGAGATTACCGGCAGAACCGGAGAATCAGCCGGACTTCATCAAGAAAAATACGATTGTTATCGAAGTAGCTGATGATAACTCCCTGACTGTAGAACCTTATGATCCTGAAGAAATGGAAGTGGAAACAGTGGATGTCAAAGTAGCCCATCCGGGTGATAACGCCTATGCACTCTACAACAACCGGCTCGACCCGACAACTACGACCTTCTGTGTATGCTATAAGTATAGACTCAAAACAGGTAGTTGGACCGAAGTACGGGAAGCAATACGCTTACCGGTGATTGTCATAGAGTAAACAAGCCAAATAAAGACCTATTAATATAAATCCGGAATAACCATCCGAATCAGAAGAAGTTATTGCAAAAGTCTGTAAGCTCTCCTCCCCCCTCTCCTTTTTTTTAAGGAGAAGGGAGAGCTGAAGACCCGAAGAGCAGATAAACACACAAACCATTATCATATAAATTCATCCTGCCGACACCTTTCTGACAATAAGGCAGAGAAATAAAAAACAATTATGGAATAAACACAAAAAGTCCCTGTAAAGTATTAATTTACAGGAACTTTCTATTTTCTTAAAGCGGAGAGACAGGGATTCGAACCCCGGGTACCTCGCAGTACAACGGTTTTCAAGACCGCCGCAATCGACCACTCTGCCACCTCTCCAAAACTCCTTTATCAGAAGTGCTTTCCGTTGAAAGCGGTGCAAAGGTACGAATCATTTTTAAATCTGCAAACAATCTGACATTTTTTTCGCGAAATAATCGTATTTTTGCAGCCTATAATAAGTATAAAGACATGATATATCCTCAAAATTTTGAGCAAAAGATAGGATTCGACCAAATAAGGCAGTTACTGAAAGACAAGTGTCTCAGCACTTTAGGCGAAGAACGGGTTTCAGACATGAGCTTTTCCGAGCAATTTGAAGAAGTGGAAGAGAAACTGAACCAGGTAACAGAATTTGTGCGCATCATTCAGGAAGAAGACGGATTTCCCGATCAATTCTTCTTCGATGTCCGCCCATCACTAAAACGGGTACGGATAGAAGGCATGTATTTGGACGAACAAGAACTATTTGACCTACGCCGTTCATTAGAGACTATTCGTGATATCGTACGTTTTCTACACCGGAATGAAGAAGAGGAGGAAAACGATGTACCCTACCCCAGCCTGAAGCGGTTGGCAGGAGACATTGCCGTATTCCCCCAACTGATTGGCAAGATAGACGGTATCCTTAATAAATATGGAAAAATAAAAGACAATGCGTCCAGCGAACTGGCCCGTATCCGTCGGGAACTGTCCAATACGATGGGAAGTATCTCCCGATCATTAAACAGTATCCTACGCAATGCACAGTCTGAAGGCTATGTAGACAAAGACGTAGCTCCGACCATGCGTGACGGTCGTCTCGTTATTCCTGTCGCTCCGGGATTAAAACGAAAGATCAAAGGTATCGTGCACGATGAATCGGCAAGTGGAAAGACCGTATTCATCGAACCGGCAGAGGTGGTAGAAGCCAACAACCGTATTCGTGAACTCGAAGGGGATGAACGACGGGAAATCATTCGTATCCTTACAGAGTTTTCAACTATACTGCGCCCGTCTATTCCGGATATTCTTCAGTCGTATGAGTTTCTGGCAGAAATTGACTTTATCCGTGCGAAAAGTTATTTTGCCATACAGACCAACAGTCTGAAACCGACAGTAGAAAAGAAACAGCTATTGGATTGGACAATGGCAGTGCATCCCTTACTGCAACTGTCTTTAGCCAAACATGGGAAAAAAGTAGTTCCGCTGGATATAGAACTAAACCAAAAGCAGCGTATCCTTATCATTTCCGGTCCGAATGCCGGAGGTAAGTCTGTCTGTCTAAAAACAGTCGGTTTGCTGCAATATATGTTGCAATGCGGTATGCTGATTCCTTTGCACGAACGCAGTCATGCAGGTATGTTCAGCAGTATCTTCATCGATATCGGTGACGAACAGTCCATCGAAGATGACCTGAGTACTTATTCTTCGCACCTGACCAACATGAAAATCATGATGAAAAGCTGCAATGAACGCAGCCTCATCCTGATCGACGAGTTCGGAGGAGGTACGGAACCACAGATCGGAGGAGCCATCGCCGAAGCTGTGCTGAAACGTTTCAATCAGAAAGGAACGTTCGGAGTAATAACGACTCACTATCAGAATCTGAAGCATTTTGCCGAAGATCATGAAGGAGTAGTCAACGGCGCCATGCTCTACGACCGCCATTTGATGCAGGCACTCTTTCAACTACAGATCGGAAATCCGGGCAGTTCATTTGCCGTAGAGATTGCCCGGAAAATCGGATTGCCGGAAGATGTAATTGCAGATGCTTCGGAAATTGTAGGAAGCGAGTACATCAATGCCGATAAATATCTTCAGGACATTGTACGCGACAAGCGCTACTGGGAAGGGAAACGACAAACGATCCGCCAACGGGAAAAACACATGGAAGACACCATCGCCCGTTATCAGACGGAAATGGAAGAGTTGCAAAAATCACGGAAGGAGATTATCAGACAGGCTAAAGAAGAAGCTGAACGAATGTTGCAGGAATCGAACGCCCGCATTGAAAATACCATCCGTACGATTAAAGAAGCTCAGGCCGAAAAAGAAAAGACCCGCCTGGTGCGCCAGGAGCTGAACGATTTCCGTACTTCTCTGGAAACAATGACTTCCAAAGAACAAGAGGAAAAGATTGCCCGCAAAATGGAGAAGCTGAAGGAGAAGCAGGAACGGAAGAAAAACAAGAAAAACGAACCGAAAACTGCCGCATCACAGACAGCCGCTACCCCTAAAGTAATGCCTATCACCGTTGGTGAGAACGTAAAGATCAAGGGACAGACAAGCATCGGGCAGGTCATGGAAATCAATGGTAAAAATGCAACCGTCGCTTTCGGAAGCATTAAAACTACGGTGAAACTGGACCGTCTGGAACGAAGCAACGCTGCCCCCAAGACGGAAGGAATAGCCAAAAGTACGTTTGTCAGCAGTCAGACACATGACCAGATGTACGAGAAGAAGCTTAATTTCAAGCAAGATATTGATGTACGGGGGATGCGTGGTGACGAGGCTCTGCAAGCCATCACTTATTTCGTGGACGATGCCATCCTTGTCGGCATGGACCGCGTTCGTATCCTTCACGGAACAGGAACCGGAATACTCCGTACACTCATCCGCCAATACCTGTCCACCGTACCGGGCGTCAGTCATTATGCAGACGAGCATGTCCAGTTCGGAGGTGCCGGAATTACGGTAGTCGATTTTGACTAATCTGTAAACAAAACGATCGAAGAACTTGTTCTCATTTAGAAAACCACTACCTTTGTGTTACAGTGGTTTTCTAAAACGAGAATAAAGCATGAAGAATAATCTGTTAAGCGAAAAGCTTATTTACACAGGGGACAGCCTTACCCCCACCCATTTACATCTCTGCACATACAATGCAACCGAGATGCAGGAAAGTTCCGGTGACACCTTCCAAAGCGTCAAAGAAACATTGGATAACGAACGAATCAACTGGCTGCAGGTACACGGGCTGAAAGATACGGAAACCATCCGTGAGATTTGCAGTCATTTTGAAATAGACTTCCTCGTTTTACAAGACATATTAAATGCCGACCACCCGACGAAAATAGAAGAGCATGACAAATATATTGTCCTGATCCTGAAAATATTCTATCCCAATGAGCATAAAGAGGATGATGACCTCGACGGATTGCTCCAACAACAAGTCTGCATCATTCTGGGAAATAACTATGTACTTACCTTTCTTGAAAAAGAAACAGATTTCTTTGATGAAATCAACGCCGCATTGAGAAACGATATACTGAAAATCCGTAGCCGTCTGACGGATTATCTGCTCAGTGTATTGCTGAACAGCATCATGGCGAACTACATTTCAACGATATCTTCCATCGACGATGCACTTGAAGACCTGGAAGAAGAACTGCTGATGATTACCAATGAGAATGACATCGGCATTCAGATTCAGGGGCTGCGCCGCCAATATATGCTGATGAAAAAGGCCATCCTCCCGCTTAAAGAGCAATATGTAAAATTGTTGCGGGCAGAAAATCTCCTTATACATAAAGTAAACCGTGCCTTCTACAATGATGTGAACGACCATTTACAATTTGTATTACAAACGATTGAAATCTGCCGTGAAACACTGTCTTCATTAGTCGACCTGTATATCTCGAACAATGATTTACGAATGAACGATATCATGAAGCGGCTGACCATCGTATCCACCATTTTCATCCCGCTAACGTTTCTTGTCGGTGTGTGGGGAATGAATTACAAATGGATGCCCGAACTGGACTGGCGGTACGGATATTTATTTGCCTGGATTATAATGGCGGTTATCGGTATTATTGTATATTTGTACTTCAGAAAAAAGAAATGGTATTAACTAAAGCGCACCCATCCATGAAATCAATAAAAGAATTATACAGAATCGGCACAGGTCCTTCCAGCAGTCATACAATGGGCCCTCGTAAAGCTGCAGAAATGTTTGTTGAACGTCACCCGGATGCCGCATCTTTCAAAGTAACCCTTTATGGAAGTTTGGCAGCTACAGGCAAAGGGCACATGACGGATGTGGCTATCATAGATACTTTACAACCTGCCGCTCCGGTAGAAATCGTATGGCAACCCAAAGTTTTCCTCCCCTTCCATCCGAACGGAATGACGTTTGCCGCTCTGGATGCAGACAACAAGATATTGGAAAACTGGACGGTTTACAGTATCGGCGGCGGAGCTTTGGCAGAGAATAATGACAACCCGACAATCGAAAGCCCGGAAGTATACGGCATGAACAACATGACCGAAATCCTGCAATGGTGTGAACGTACCGGAAAAAGTTATTGGGAGTATGTCAAGGAATGTGAGAACGAGGATATATGGGACTATCTGGCAGAAGTATGGGACACAATGAAAGACGCTATCCACCGAGGTCTGGAAGCGGAAGGTGTATTGCCCGGACCGCTGAACTTACGTAGAAAAGCTTCCACCTATTATATACGTGCTACCGGATACAAACAATCTCTGCAATCCAGAGGACTCGTTTTCTCTTACGCACTGGCAGTCAGCGAAGAAAACGCTTCCGGTGGAAAGATCGTGACTGCCCCTACCTGTGGTTCCTGCGGAGTGATGCCGGCAGTACTTTATCATTTACAAAAAAGCCGTGACTTCAGTGACATGCGGATTCTTCGCGCCTTGGCTACAGCTGGGCTAATTGGAAACATTGTCAAGTTCAATGCGTCCATCTCCGGTGCGGAAGTAGGATGTCAGGGAGAAGTCGGCGTTGCCTGCGCGATGGCATCAGCAGCAGCCAATCAATTATTCGGAGGAAGTCCGGCACAGATTGAATATGCTGCGGAAATGGGGCTGGAACACCACCTGGGGATGACTTGCGACCCCGTATGCGGTCTCGTTCAAATCCCTTGTATCGAGCGGAATGCTTATGCTGCCGCCCGTGCACTGGATGCCAATCTTTATTCAGCCTTTACAGACGGTATGCACCGTGTTTCTTTCGACAAAGTGGTACAGGTAATGAAACAAACCGGACATGACCTGCCCTCACTGTATAAGGAAACCAGCGAAGGAGGACTGGCCAAAGATTATCAACAAATGTAATATAATGACTACAGAGGAGTGTCTGTCCACATTCCTCTGTACATAACTAATTCTACTCCATAACCGGCCAATTCGTATCATCGCCATTGGTGATATCCCTTTCATGCAACAAGCCTCCTTCCTGCGAAAAGTACAGTGCAAATCTCAGATTTCCCTGTTTCACCTGAATCACGGACTCAGTAGGATGCTGCGGATACGTCAATACAAACACATCGGTCACTACCCATGAACTGTAGTTGGAATTACGGAAACCGGTATAAACGGCAGGTACTAACTGATCGATACTATCCAGTTCGTTTTCCGTCATCACCCAGTTGGCATTCGCATCGAACCAGACATCCAGTTCGTCACCAGTCACCCAGCAGTCAGCTACATAATAATCTCCTTTCATCTCCCACTCCACATTCTGGGCATTCGGATATAGTTGCTTCAATGCCTCTGTGATATTGGCAGGCGGATTATACGTTTCATCATCATTATCATCACATGCGCTGAAAGAAAAGGCAGTCAGCATTAAAACGACTGCCCATGCGCCAAACTTAAACTTCAACATAATTAATTCTTAGGATTTAGGTTATATCATATTTTCATTTAATCATCAATCATCCGCTTCCAGGAATTTTCCTTTCTTGTCGAACTTGAAAGAAACGCCGGTACTTAATTCCACTTCATATCCTTTCCGGTCACGCTCCACTTTTGTCACAGGCTCTGTGAAGTTATGCTCTTTCAGATAACTGACAGCAAACGAAGGAACAACACTTGCCGGAACTGCATGCCCTTTACTAGCACTTACTTCCTCCCAGTTACCTTTGCTATCAAAATCTATTTCCGTACCGTCCGTCAATAACACTTCATACTTGGCAGACTCCAACAGATCTTTATCAATCTTGATATGAGCCACCTGAGGTTTGGTAAAATGACGGTTGATAAAGTTGCGTGCCGGAAGCGGTAGCTGATTCATATCCTTTGTAATCACATCGCCGGCAAATGAGAACTGTATAGCTACAATAGCCATCACAAGCAAAGATAAAATTTTCTTCATAATCGTTATTCTTTTTAGTTAATACTATATCTGATAAGTTTTATACTGCAAATAACGATACAGATTTAGGAAAGATTTGGGAATAACCAGAGATCACATTCTTTTTTGTGTTCTTTAACTTTCAGTCTTGAATTTACCCCATAAAAAAGATCCGGATGCCCACTCAGGAACATCCGGATCGCTCTCTCTTCACCTTAACTTTTAACCTTAACTATTTACCTATTTATCTTTCCGAATATCCTGCGAGATTGTAGCAAACGGGAACGGTACTATCACCTACGCGGTAAATTCCGAACTTAAAGTAATACCCGTCTTCGTCGTTACGTCCAATCAGAATCTTCTCATTATCGACAATGTGTTTGCTCACTTTCTTACCTTGCTCCTGATAATCCATCCGTACATCCAGCATCCCCGGTTTCACAATCGTTTCCGCTTCCTTGCCATAGACCGTCCAGTCGATATGGACACGGAAAGTAATCCAGCAGTCTTTCGGGAAATCGGCAAAAGGTAATTTGTAGGCAATGGTGGATGCCTTGTATTCAGAAGTCAGCGGTTTCATAACGGGCGTCTTTCCCGGGTTTGCATTGCAACGGTCATCTTTGTCTGTCAGCCATTTACGGTCGGAGTTTGCTTTGATATAAAACAGTCCTCCGGAAAATCCGAATGCCAATGGCGGGTATCCTCCCTGTTCAACCAACCATCCGTTGGGTTTTCCTGCCTTATATACAGGTTTTCCATTTTTATCTTTCACCGGATTGCCTTGTTTATCCAGTCTGGCCACTTTTTCGTGTCCGACATTCTTTTTGAAGAAGGTCGTTTTTTCCAGTTCTACAAATTCGTCAACAGTCAGTTTCTTCACCTCGCCCTGAGGAGTCTGGACCAGCGTCCGGTCGGGCATTCCGTGCCATTGGGCAAAGATGGTGGAGACATTGCTGTCTAAAGAAGAAGGAATAAAAACCGAAAACTCATAGTCGCGGGAACTTCCTTGCGGACAAGCTCCCTTCCCGTGATGATAAACTGTCTTTGTGATCTGTGCTTTCTGATAAACGTCGGCAGGTAATCCCCTGAAATCGTCGGAAGTTGCATAGCAATATGAAAACTCGGCACGTCCTTTCGTTTCTCCTTTCGCATAACCTTCCAGTGTATTGTCTTCGGTTTTGAGTTCAAAGCGATAGGAGGGCTTGCCATCAAACAGGTTGGTAAAATCACGCTGAATGGCATGAGGTTTATTCGTCCCGACAGCTACCCAGCAACCGTCAATAATCTGGTTGATACGTGCAGAGTCAGCCTGTACGTTTACCCGTTCGGTGAGTGGCATCAGTGTTTGCGTATTTTTAGTCTGAGCAGTCAGCATCGTGCATCCTGCCGCCATCATATAAATAACCAAAATGTATTTTTTCATTCTATCCGGTATTAAGTTTATCGACGGTGCAAAAATACGAAAGGCAACCCTTACGGCTGCCTTTCGTTTGTCTCAAATGCTTTCACATTTGTGCAATTCTTCTGTCAGAAACGTCTTATATCCCCATTCACAAGTCTATTCAGGTGTTTCTTCCGTATAATCGTCTTCCAACATATCTACTTTCTTTATGCTCATTTTTCCATCGGCCGTTACAGTGATGGAAAGCGGAACATACAAATCGGTCTGCGGATAGCACACACTGGCGGCGTAGACAATTCCCTCCGGTGTGGTCTTGTCATATACGATTCCTTCAAGTATGGATTTTGAAAGGAATTTCGCGTCGACTACCGATGAAAAGTCGTTCTTCGTAAATGTCTTGTTGAGTACGTTTTCACTTCCCCGGGTGATGCGCAACACTATTTTATTGTCTACATACGTATCCCCCATCTCATTGGAGACGTGAGGCAGACTTTCGTCAGGAGTACGCGAAACCAGCGAATGATAGTCTCTTCCCTTAAACTTAATATCAGTTTCAGCTTTTGAACTTTGCATACGCTGCAACCCGTGAGCATCTACACTGTCTTGCCTTGCCAATACCGATTCTTTATTTGAACTTCCGTTCTTACCGCCACAGGCTGCCACTGCCAGAGCCAATGGTAACAAAAGCAGATAAATTAGTTTTTTCATTCCGAACTATTCTGTTTTATAAATATAGAGCAAAGGAACAAAAAGACGGGGAGATTTACAAGTGTAACCGACATTTTTCCTACATTTGTAATCCAATCCTTATTTATATACCCGAAAAGTGAGAATGAACATGAAACACCAGAAACAGTTGTTTACTGTACTTTTGATGAGCGCAGCCTGTATGCTACAGGCACAGCGCAGCGAGACGCTGCTCGAAAAGAACTGGAAATTCAGTAAAGGAGATTTTCCGGAAGCTGTGCAGACTGACTACAATGATACTAAATGGGAATCGGTCGTTATCCCGCATGACTGGGCCATCTTCGGACCTTTCGACATGAACAACGACCTGCAAAACGTAGCAGTCACACAGAACTTTGAGAAGAAGGCATCACTGAAAACCGGACGTACCGGAGGACTGCCTTATGTCGGAACCGGATGGTATCGCACCAGCTTCGACGTTCCCGCCGACAAAGAAGTCACTCTCCTGTTCGACGGAGCAATGAGTGAAGCGCGTGTATACGTCAACGGACAGGAGGCTTGCTTCTGGCCCTTCGGCTACAACTCTTTCCATTGCAACGTCACCCCTTTCCTGAATAAAGACGGAAAGAACAATACACTGGCGGTACGCCTCGAAAACCGCCCCCAGTCTTCACGCTGGTATCCGGGAGCAGGTCTGTACCGCAACGTCCACTTGATCGTGACGGAAAAAGTACACATTCCGGTATGGGGCACGCAGATTACTACCCCGCATGTCAGTGATGAATTTGCCGCCGTACGCCTGCAAACCAAGATAGAGAATGCCAGCGAAAAGACAGAAATCCGTATAGAGACAGAAATCCTGTCACCGGATGGAAAGGTAGTGACCCGCAAAGAAAACAAAGGCCGCATCAATCACGGGCAGCCGTTTGAACAAAACTTCATCGTCAACGCGCCTCAACTCTGGTCGCCGGAAAGCCCCGCTCTTTACAAGGCTGTATCGAAAGTGTACGCAGACAACCAACTGGTAGATACATACTCTACCCGCTTCGGTATCCGCAGCATTGAATACATTGCCGACAAAGGTTTCTACCTGAACGGAAAACACCGCAAATTCCAAGGTGTATGCAACCACCATGACTTAGGTCCGCTGGGTGCGGCCATCAACGTAGCGGCACTTCGCCACCAGCTCACACTCTTAAAGGATATGGGATGCGACGCCATTCGTACTTCCCATAATATGCCGGCTCCCGAACTCGTGGAATTGTGCGACGAAATGGGATTCATGATGATGATCGAACCGTTCGACGAATGGGACATCGCCAAGTGTGAAAACGGATATCACCGTTACTTCAACGAATGGGCAGAACGCGATATGGTGAATATGCTGCACAACTATCGTAACAATCCCTGTGTAGTGATGTGGAGTATCGGTAATGAAGTCCCCACGCAATGCAGCCCTGTAGGATATAAAGTAGCCAAGTTCCTGCAAGATATCTGCCACCGTGAAGACCCTACCCGCCCCGTTACCTGCGGCATGGACCAAGTGACTTGTGTTCTAGCCAACGGATTTGCTGCCATGATCGATATCCCCGGTCTGAACTACCGCGCCAATCGCTATCAGGAGGCGTATGACAAACTTCCGCAAAATCTTATTCTGGGTAGTGAAACTGCGTCCACCGTCAGCTCACGCGGTGTCTACAAGTTTCCCGTAAAAGATAAGAAAAGTGCCCAGTACGATGATCATCAATGTTCTTCTTATGACGTAGAGGCATGTTCATGGTCCAACATCCCCGATGAGGACTTCGCTTTGGCGGACGATCATCACTGGACCATCGGACAGTTTGTATGGACCGGCTTCGATTATCTGGGTGAGCCTTCCCCTTATGATACTGATGCCTGGCCCAATCATAGTTCCATGTTCGGTATTATCGACCTTGCCAGTCTCCCCAAAGACCGCTATTACTTGTATCGCAGCATATGGAATAAGGAAGCGGAAACACTGCATATCCTGCCGCATTGGACATGGCCGGGACGCGAAGGTGAAGTAACTCCGGTATTTGTTTACACCAACTACCCTGCTGCCGAACTGTTTATCAACGGAAAAAGCTACGGTAAACAAAGCAAGAACAACAGTTCACTGAAAAGCCGCTACCGTCTGATGTGGATGGATGCCATATATGAACCGGGTGAAGTGAAAGTAGTAGCCTACGATAAAGACGGAAAAGCAGTAGCAGAAAAGAGTGTACGCACCGCAGGCAAGCCTCATCACATCGAACTGGTCAGCAACCGGAACGAACTGACGGCAGACGGCAAAGACCTCGCTTATGTGACAGTGAAAGTGGTGGACAAAGACGGCAACCTCTGCCCTGCCGACAGTCGTCTGATCAACTTCTCCGTCAAAGGTGCCGGAAAATACCGTGCCGGAGCCAACGGTGACCCCACGAGTCTCGACCTGTTCCATCTTCCGAAGATGCACGCTTTCAACGGAATGCTTACAGCTATCGTACAAACAAATGAAACAGCCGGAGAAATTATTCTGACTGCCAAAGCCGGCGGAGTGAAAGCAGGAAGTATCCGTCTTCTGACGAAATAATCGGTCTACATAAAGAAATATATTTGAAAAATTGCTGTCACCTGTCACCAAACGAGTGATAATAGTCTGATAATTAAATCATAAGACCGTGACAGCAACGTGTGACAGCAGTGTGATGGCAAGTATTGTCGTCACACTGCTGTCACACGTTGCTATTTCATTTTAGCTACCCTCTGCACTTCTACTGATAGTAAGCCAAGTTCGTTTCCCTATTTGAAACTATAGTTCCCATTGCTTGAAACTTTGGTTTCATACGCTCGAAACTTTTAGTTTCAAGCCTTTGGAACTATGGTTTCTTACTAATGAAACTGCAGTTTCTCACCGATGGAACTCTAGTTTCAAGCAGTGGAAACTTATCAAGCGGTTTCTTACTGATGCTGTATATAATGGATGGAACCAGTTTATACCCCTATGCCATAACTTCAGGGTGGAAGATACAGATATGTAAATAATATTATCAAAAAAGGAAGAAAATTGGGATCTGCACAAAAAAATGAAGAGAAAAGTCTCTAAAAATTAATACTCCTCTCTCCATTTATAGAAAATAAGGACATTTACTGAATATCCCTAAGTAGAACTGTATTATACTGCTGGCCATTATGAAGACTGTATCCTCTTTGATTATCCTTATTTTTTTGAGTCTATATTTGCCACCAATAAGTGACAACAGTCATTTTCTTAGTGGCATATATATTATCATTTGTTTAGCAAGACAAATCCCTTACTTTCTAACACATCATATACCACTTGTTTGTATGGCTCTAAATAAACGTTTCCTGGTATATGCTGCCGAATAAATATTCGTGGAAATACATTTTTGATTAACCATTTTAATAAATAGTGATTTGACCAAAATCCATAATATATATCTTCCACAAATGCTCCAGACAGTACTTTGGGATAGTAACTTGTCTGGCCTAAATCTACATAATCTTTATGTCTAATTTCCGCTTCCTCTACCATTCTTCCTAATGCAGTTATGTATAATACCCTAGTATCATCTGTTTTATATTTAATCCCCATGTAAAGAGGAATAAGGCTTTTTGCATCTTCAAGAATTAAGGTCATCAATCTTACTTCCCCTAACTTGTCTTTAGCTATCAATAAAAAAGATTTGGAAGAGAACAGCATATTTAGGTTTTCAAAGAAGGTTACATTTAAAAATTCAAATTTGTTTTCTGCTTTGTTTAACACATTGTTATATAACTCCGTAAACAATAATGTTTGATTTGCAAAATCGGTCGATATCTCCCACATGAAATTCTCATTAAATGCTTTTTGCGAATCCTGAAATCTTTTCCTGTATTTGCTTTTTAACATCTCTGGGTATTTATGGCTACTTAATACTGGAATAACATTTGTTGGAAACGATGAAAAAAAGTAAAAATCATGACCTAATATTTTTTTTATTGAATCAATATTACGCCCTCTGATATCTTTAATGAAGACAAACTTCGATTTTGTCTGTCTACACTTATTTTTCAATTGCTTCCTTACTAAATCAAAGACAATCTGCCTTTTTTCTGCAGACAAAGTTGTTTTATACTCTATAAAATGTTCACAGCTAGAAGCATATGTTCCTGTAACAAAGGCTCTAATCTTGAAAAAATCAATATAGACTTTTCTTATCTTTTTTACCACAGCCTTTACCATTGGAGATGTGGTAAGATTTAAGATGTCTATTTCATAACTAAAGCATGGAACTATTGCAACGACAGTCCCATGTTCAAATATTTGTAAATAATAAATTGTAATTTGCTGAAAATCGGATTTTTCAATAGATATGAAAAACCGTTGACTTTTAATTATACTTTTGCCGAATATATCTTCCCAATCAGATAAAGTAATATCATTAACAGATGTACTCCATTTTATAGAGTAGTTATTTGACAAATCTTGAAATGTCATACTTTTCAAACAGTTTAATGATTAATTCAACCAACATATCCATATCTTTCTGTGTATGACTTGCCATTACACTTATTCTAAACCTCGTCAAATTCGCTGGTACAGCCGGTGGAAAAATTGGATTTATAATGAATCCACTATCAAAAGCATCCTTTGCCAATTGAGTTAGTATAGCTTGGTCTCCTACGACCAAAGGAATAATGGGAGTCTCAGTATTCATTATATTAAACCCTTCGCTTTTCAATTTATTTTGTAGATATTCAGCATTTTGTTTTAAGTGCTCTACAATTTCTGTACTTTGCATCACTTTTATTACCTCAATAGCTGCTGCACATACACTTGGCGGCAATGAAGTTGAGAACATATTACTTCTTGCATATATCCGTAGATAATCAATAACATCTTGTGAAGCCGTTATATCCCCCCCCACCGTTCCGATTGCCTTACTTAATGTTCCGGTTAAAATTATATTTTTTCTATCAGTAATCCCATCGTGTGACAATGTACCAGCACCTTTGTCCCCTATTACCCCTGTTGCATGCGCTTCATCGACAAGCAAGATAGCATCATATTTCCTTGTTATCTCCAGAATTTGTGGAAGTTTTGCTATATCGCCATCCATACTAAATACCCCATCTGTAACAACCAGTATACCATTGGGATATTGAGGACTATTATCTTTTAACAGTCTTTCCAAATCATTGATATCACCATGTTTGTATCTTATCATTTTTGCACCGGACATAACAGTGCCATCAAGCAAGCTGGCGTGATCAAGTTTATCATGTATGATAAGATTATTTGGACGTATTAGTCCTGAAATAACTCCTAAGTTAGCTGTATATCCAGAAGAAAAAAGGATAGTATCATCCATTCCTGATATTTTAGCAATAAGTTTTTCCAATTCTTCTTGATATATGGATGTTCCAGTTAATAAAGGAACACCACCTGATCCTATGCCAAACTCTTTAGTTACTTCGATGGCCTTCTGAATTGCTTCAGGAAAGATAGTTGCACCCAAGTAACTGTTTGATCCGAACATAATAGCTTGCACTTTTTGTTGAGTATGGCGATTATAAACTGTTACACGTCTATCACAAGCAGTCAATTGTGGATGTTTTCTATAAACATTCAACTCGCTTTGCTCATGCAATGCCATTTCTTCCTTGAAATCATGGACTTTACCCATGATAGATCCATCTTTGCTGGTTCTATTTCCCGTTAAATTTACAATGTAGCTCATATCTCAGTGTATTGTTTCGTGCGTTATACAGTATATACGGTACAAATATATAACTTTTTTCTATAAATGTTGTTATCAAGGTTGTTTATATTAAAAAGTATATATTTTCTTAGTTGTTTTCTATTAATTATCAGTATATTTGCAAACAGAACATACTGATAATTAAAAAATATGCGAGACGGAAAACCAACAAAAAATAGGCTACTAATCGAAGCTTTCAAATTATTCGCCCATAAGCCATATGATAGAGTAACATTTGCCGATTTAGAGGAAGTAACAGGATTAAGTCGTGGTGCAATATTATATCATATTAAAACAAAAGAAAATTTATTTTTAAATGTTGTTAATAAGTTTATCTTTGATCGCAACAGCGTTTCCAATCTCTCAGAGAAATTTCACTCAAACTTAAGCCTTTTTATCACTCAATTTATTGAAACTTGCCAAAAAGAAAAGGATGAGATGCTAGAGATTGGAATATCAAATGTCAATAATGCAATGTTAAACATTGAAATATCCGCTTTCTATATATTGCCCAAAATGAGAGAAATCGCCAATGAATGGCTGTGCAAGGAAAAGAACACTTGGGAAATCGTTTTAAAAAATGCTATTTCTAAAAAAGAAATCAAAGATGATATCAACATAGAGCTATTTGTTGATTTATTTCAGAATATATATTTGGGAACATCTTTTGCAGGAGTCGTTCATGAAGACGGATACAAAATTGATCAGTTGAAGAGGGAATTTATGCAGATTTATCAATTAATAAAAAAATAACGCAACTATATACTTTATTGTACCAACGGTTGTGTATAACTCTTTAATGTGCCAATCGTTATTACATCTATTATTCTCATTACAAATAATATAATCACATAGTATTTATTGGCTTTACACCAATACAATGTCTCTTGATTTAGCTGAGAAAACACAAAGTACGCCACAATGACTGCCAGTTTGGCAGATATTGTGGCGTTAAAGATTATTTGTATTAATTGGTACTGTTTTTGAAAGTTATTATCAGTGTCATCGGCATTCCGTTTTGCTTAAAATTCATTTTTTTGGATATAACGGCAGTTTACACCTATCTTTCTGAAATCAAGATGGCGGAGTTCCTTCCGTTGAAAAGGGAAATTCACATGTTTAACTAAGGAAAATATTATTATGGGTATTAAAACAGGCCCAAAAAGAATTGCTATTTCCACAGGAAAACCTGACCGTCGTCAAAGAGACAACAAGCAAACTCCAGGAAATACACCATCTTTGAAACCCCATATTCATAAGAAGGGGGATTAAACTCCAAATAAAAACGGATGCCTTTGGCTGACATCCGTGGAGTAAAATGTTAAAGTTCATCCTTATCGTGTAGCAACACGATTTTGAGGTCTATCAAAGCCTTTGTCATTTTGGCACTATGACGATGGCTTTTTTCATAATGGTGCAAATATAACTCATCAAGATGAAATAGGTTTTGTTACTATGAAAAAAATAAGATTTATTATTATTACAATTATACTATCCTACAACATTTGGTTTCAACCAATTTTCGAGTAAACTTAATCATTTTCTTCATTTGTTGTTTCTTTTTGTTTCTCTTCTGATTGACTATCTGCCATTTTAGCAATTTCTATTTGCAACGTATTCTCCAACGTTTCATTCAGGGTTTCTATAAGTGTTTTCATTTCGATACAATTTTGATTTGATAAAATATGTATTTACTCTCATAAAGCAAATAAAAACCTACGTTTTAATGCTACTAACAACTTAATAATCAGTTGCTATTAAATTTTATTGTGAAAATTCTTAAGATTCTTCTCCAGAACTGAAATTATCCTCCCATTGCATGTACAATTTCTCTATTAATCAATAATTGTACACATGAAAACATTCAAATCGTCCCACCGAATGCTACAAAGTTTGAATACTGAAGAGAAATGTAGAGAGTATCTTGAAGAGTTGAGGTGGCATGGTGAGCCTATTTGCCCACATTGTGGTTCTATTTCTAAGCATCATTATAAACTAACTCAAAACGGAGAGTTTAAAGGTTTGTATAAGTGCAAGGATTGCCGTAAAAGATTTACAATTACAATAGGAACTATGTTTGAAGGTTCTCATGTACCTTTAGACCAATGGTTCTATGCTATTTCTATTTTCCTTTCATTCAAGAAAGGTCTTAGCAGTGCCCAATTAGCAAGATCTATCAACGTAACTCAGAAAACAGCATGGTTTATGTTACAACGTATTCGTAAAAACATGAAGGATGATGATGCAACCTTTGATGATATGACACAAATGGACGAAACCTATATGGGTGGCAAAACCAGTGCAAAGCACCAAGGACGTAGAAAATGTAAAGTTTCTAAAACTGGCAAAAAGAATATAGGACGCTCCGTAGCAACTAATGGAAGAAAGTATCATTAGTCCCAATTATGTAATAATAGTGGGAAATGCTGGTTACATAGAAAAAGTAGAAATCTAAAATAGAAGGAGAAAATGCCCAAAGGTGCAACTCGTTTTCTTCATATAATCTCATCCCAGTAGTTGTGGGATAATTCATTAAAATATGAAAATAAAAACTTTTTATGTGATGGTAATTTGCACCAGTTTATCGTTAATTGGATGTGACAAGGAGGAAATAGATGCACCAATAACACCTCCCATTGAAAAACCAGATGAACCTATTGCTTCACCATCTACCAATGACATTATTAAAATTAAAACAGGAGATATAGATATGATAATAGGACACAAATGATTGGCAAGGCGTTACTTATGGTAATGGAAGATATGTAGCCGTAGGATATGGTGGATATATTGCATACTCCATCGATGGAGTGAACTGGACATCTAAGCAAGTAACTATGCATGGAATGATATTACTTATGGTAATGGGAAATATGTAGCAGTCAGTGGTGGTGTGATTGGTTATTCTTCTGATGGCGTAAACTGGACAGCCAAACAAGTAACAGGCATGTGGTTATATGGAGTGGCTTATGGTAACGGAAAGTATATAGCAGTAGGTGGTAATGAAAGCATTAGTTATATTTGTTATTCCACAGATGATGTAAACTGGACGACCAAACAAGTCTCCTGTCGTTACTTATATGGTGCTACTTATGGCAATGGTAAATATATAGTAATGGGTGATGGAGGATATATTGCATACTCCACTGATGGAATTAATTGGACATCTAAAATCGTAGGATTAATTACTTGGGCAGGTGGTGCTTATGGCAATGGCAAATACGTAGTGATTGGTAATAATGGCTATATTGCATATTCTACAGATGACATAAATTGGATAATGAAAGGGTGACCAGGTAATAGTGAATTGCGGCAGAGTATTGTTTATGGTAATGGCAAATATATTGCTGTAGGCTATGGCGGTTATATTACTAATTCTACAGATGCTGTAAACTGGACAATAAATAAAATAGAAAGCGTACGCTTGAATGGAGCCTGCATTTATCAATAGAATGTTTGCGCTATGCCATAGGTAATTGAACTTCATATCAAAATATTAGTAGGGCATGCTGGGAAACTGGCATGCCCTATTTTTGTCATATTAATCGCTATTGGGGGGAATAAGAAAATAAAAGGAATTGTTAATCAAAAAGGGCATTGTAATAAAAGGGAGCTATCACTTTATTAAATTATCAATCGTTTGAATTGTTTTTAGTAACTTTGTTCTTTGTATTTAATAACTCATTAACAATCTAATATTTATGTATTATGGAATTAAAAACACTTCAATACTTTTCTCACAACTTAACAGATCCAATTCATGAAGTATTTCAAGTTTTGGATAACCCTAATCATTCAGAATATAATAAGCTACTCCATGATATGAAATCTATAAATGCAGAAGAACTCTCTTTATTTGTTATTGAAAAACAAATTGATTTCTACATTAAAGATAGTTTTAATATTGATATAGAGAGAAGGGCTTGGTTTCTAATCAATCGTTTGCATAGGGATATTGCGAGTAAAAGACTAGATGAATTATCAGGAAATGGAGTGAGACTTAAACCCTATAACTCGCTCAATCTGAAAGAGATTTTAATCAATGATGAAAATCTTGTTGACATTTCTTTTTTTGATTTGAAGCCTATTGGAATTGTTCATAATAACTTTGGTTATCGTTTATGTCCATCAACTAATTTAGATAATTCTACTTATTGGCTATTCCTTGAAATCATTAAGCTTGTACTTAAAAACAAAAAGAAATTCTATATCAGATTAGATCCGTTCATTGAGATACCTATCAAAGATTATACTCCCATGGCATATAAAATGACAATTCATGGAAAGCCACTAAATTGGGACCGAATTAGAAATCTGCAAAATGATGATTTTGGACAGTTTATAAATGAAAAAGAGGATAGTGATTATAGTATAACCGACTATGTTTGGAATGTGAAGAAAAACGAAATACACTTTACATGTGAAGAGTTACCTGCAATTGGAAATTGCACAATTAGAGGAAGCCGATATTTCCATGCGATTTTTAATAAGGATACGGGCTCTATTATACATTGTGATGGAGCTATTAGAATTTATAGTGAAAGTGAGCTTGCTGATAGAATGAGATTTCATGTTAGAAGTTCAGATGTGAGAAAGGTAGGAAAGAGAGTGAAGATATTTCAAACAAATGATTCTTTAACTCAGGAGGAGTTTTCTCATTTAGTAATGAGTTTTTTCGTCTGGAATCAAGATGTCGTTTCGTACTTTAATACATGATAATACAAAAGTTATATTGTAAATGCATGATATTTATATCTCATTATATTGATGTAAAGCCAACAAATACTATGTGATTATATTATTTGTAATGAGAATAATAGATGTAATAACGATTGGTACAATAAAGTATATAGTTGCGTTTTGATTGGTGATACGATGAAGACGACTATATCAACTCCTTGTTCTGATATAGTCTTTTCCATCGAAGGGAACTTGGCATTCACTTCAGAGGACATATTTAATCAACAAGCACGTAATTTCTAATTTTTTTTTTAAAGTATTGATCAGAAGATTATTGAGTAGCAATAAAGTCGTAACTATTCAGCCAAAAGAATGTGTAAATTCACTCCTTTTTATTCTTACTATTGCAACGATATTGCACTAATTATTGCGAAAAATGAGCAAAACATAAATTGATGTTTTCGCCACAATGCCCCTATAAGTTATAGATGTATGCAAGCTATTGATAATCAATGGCTTTTCCGATTGGATAATTATTACAATGCCATGCATTAGTTAATATTATATAAAACAAACCAAAATCATACAGTACATACTGTAAGTTTCATATATTTGCAAACAAACAGTCTATTCTGTCAATTAAATACATTTTTAGTAAAACGCATCTGAATGAGAACAGACTGATGGTAAACACATTGAAGCAATGTTTGTAGAATGTCTAAAATTATTTTTTGTATTCTAGGAACACAAAAATATAAGTAGTGTATTCAAAAAACATCTTGTGCATAATGAGATGATTGTAAGATTGTTGAAGAATTAAAGAGTAAAAATTGTAAGTCCAATTGAATCAATATTTCAATGAATATAATAGAATATTAGTTATCGGTATCAATATTACAGACCTAACTTTATAAAAAAGAATCAGCTGCATAAATGTTTATGGAATAGGTCTGATAAAGAGATTTTTGAATTTAAGTTTATTTGATTAAAAAAATTAATGTTATGAAAAAATTAAGTTCTTCAAAGCTGGTATTAGCTATGCTTTTTGCTGTAATTAGCATTTCTGCTAATGCCCAACTTAAAATGTCCTCTAATGGATATTTAACTTTTGGTCCTACAAGTACATATAATGATGGAACCAAAGATTATAACATTACACTGAGAGGAAATATTTGGTTGGCTGGACCCAATGTAGGACATTTCTTACAGATAGACACCAATCCTGCTGCAACTCGAATAGCAAGTCACTATGACCAAATTATATTTTATAATACAGGTACGAATACATATAATAGTATTCAAGTGAAGAATGTATACAACTACTCCGACTTAGCAGCAAAAAAGAATATCCAACCATTAGGACGTAGTATAAATAGTGTATCTAAACTGCTACAACTCAAACCTGTTAAGTATGATTTTCAAGACAGTTCAGATCGCAGTACTTTTAAAGTCGGTGGCGATGGGAAAGAAATTGGATTAATTGCTCAAGAAGTGGAATTAGTTTTTCCAAATCTCGTTTTAACCGATCCGGATGGAAAAAAATTAATTAACTACACAGCACTAATTCCAGTTTTAATTGATGCTGTCAAAACATTAACCGAAGAAATTAATACGCTGAAGAGTATGCAGAAATGATCTGCTGTACATTTTTTTATTGACAATGCGAAATCTTTATCTAAGTGCCCTAAACACTAAAGGCTCCATTTTATTTCATTAACAATTTTGTTCAAGGGACGGAATGGTGCCTTTAGTTATTTTACATCCATTACAATATGAAAGAAAGAGTTGTGGAATTGGATTATCTGAAATGCATCCTTATTTTATTAATGGTTTTATTTCATCTAGCTTATTTTAGTGAGAAATATCCATTGCTGAAACAATTCGTTTATGCATTTCATATGCCGGTCTTCTTGATATTGTCAGGTTATCTAACAAATATCAATAAAGGAACTAAAAAAAAAATCCGGGAAATTTTATGGCTCTTCATTCCATATTCATTAATGGAAGCGAGCTATGTGGTTACAGCATCAGTCTTACCTATTCGAGAACATTTTGATGGACTCAGCATAGAACTTTTAATTAGAAAGGTACTAATGGAACCCATGGGGCCATATTGGTACTTGCATACCCTATTGGTTTGTGAAGTAATGTACTATGTGGTGTTTCTATTTAAGAAGATAAAGCCCATATCAAGATTTTTTATTCTAGCAGTTTGCTTGTTCTTGTTATCTCAGGAAGATTTCAAATTGTTGATATTTATAAATGCAATATACTTTTTAGTTGGGGTGTGGATGAGACAAAGCAATTTTTCTTTTCTGATTATATTTCAAGCATCATTCTGGGCAATTTTACCGTTATGTATTATTTGTTATAATACGGATAACTTTAGTAGATCAGAGATGAGTGGGATAGCCATAATTTATTTGGCAACATGTATAATCTTGGAAACACACAAATATATTTCCGGGATTCTAAAGAAAGTCACTTATTTTATAGGAAAGAATACGCTTGTGATTCTCCTTTTCTCTCCCATATTTACTATTCTGTCCAAGTTATTAATCCCTCTATTCACTTTTGATAGAACGGGGATATGTTTCGCATCTGTTTCAGTGGCTTTTGTCACGATAGGATGTATTGCTATTTCATATATCATGGATTATTTTCATCTATCAAGATTTTTCGTAGGCAGAGATCGAATTCTTAACAGAATAAGTAATTGATTGATAATTATTGTGTCATAATAATGAATGAAATAAAATGAAAAAAAATGCAGTTTTATTATATGGTTTGTTTTCAGCCTTTATGTTGATATTCCTAACAGGATGTTCTGACAAAATAGAAAACATTAGTGATATGAATGGGAATGAGGTTTCTACTCGCTCACTGTCCTTTACTGATTATTATTGGTATAATGGGCAAAAAATCGGAATAAATAAATTGAATAACAAAAAGTATATTCTTTTTGATGAGAATAACGAAAATACTTTAAAAAGTTATTCTGCAACAACTCTGAAGTTCGTAAAAGAGCCACAATTGCTTCAACTTTCAAATAAGATAATGAAAAAAAAGCTGCAATCTTCACCCAAAAATCTTAAATGGGCTACAATTGAAACAACGGCTTCATCACCGACCTTAACCAAACTAAACGGAATAATTTATGAAGCCCCATATTTTCAAACAGAAAATGGAACTGAAGTAGGATTGAGTCACTTGTATTATGTGAAATTAAAGTCAGACAAAGACGTCTCTAAACTTATGGAACTAGCATCTATCAATAAAGTTGATATAATAGGTAATAATGAATATATGCCTTTATGGTATACATTATCATGCTCAAAAGAATCGACTGGCAATGCTTTGGAATTAGCTAATAAGTTTTATGAAACGAATTTGTTTGAAGCCAGTGAACCAGACTTAATGAGTGATGACACACCTAATTGTGTCAATGACTCTAATTTCTCAAATTATCAATGGAATTTAAGAAATACAGGTCAGAATGGAGGAACTATAGGAGTTGATGTGAATTTTTGTAATGCCAGAAGTATAACTACTGGAAGTCAAAATGTAATTGTAGCTATTGTCGACCAAGGCATTCAACTTGATCATCCCGACTTAAATGTACATTCCATCAGTTATGATACAGAAAGTGGAACATCACCTAGTAGAGTATTGGGCACCCATGGCACCAATTGTGCAGGATTCATTAGTGCAAAAACAAATAATAGTATTGGTATCGCATCCCTCGCTCCAGATTGCCCGTCAATGTCAATTAGTAATTCATTGGCATCTTCTCCGGATAGTAGACAAAAGAGAGCTGACGGGATTAATTTTGCATGGAGAAACGGTGCTTCTGTAATCTCAAATTCATGGAGTTCAAGTGTTGCATATTCAATAATTAACGACGCAATCTCAAATGCCTTAACAAGTGGACGATCTGGAAAAGGATGCGTTGTTGTGTTTGCTACAGGAAATGACTACTCATCAACAGTGGGTTATCCCGCTAATTGCAATCCAGATATACTTGCTGTAGGTTCTAATAACCGAAATGGTTCAAGATCTTCTTTTAGCAATTATGGCACAGCATTAGATATTGTAGCTCCGGGAGAAAATGTATGCACAACAACAACTGGAAGTAATTATTCCACTTCAATAAGTGGTACCTCCTTTTCCTGTCCTACAGCTGCTGCTGTTGCGGCTTTAGTAATATCGGTTAATCCCAACTTAACTCAAAAACAGGTTGTTGATATTCTAGAGAAAAGCGCACGAAAAGTTGGAAACTATGCATATTCGACAACGTCTAACAGATTAAATGGAACTTGGAATAATGAAATGGGATATGGTTTGCTAGATGCCTATGCAGCAGTATCTTTAGCAGGCGGCGAGAATGTCTATTTTAATGACCAAACGGTATCATACACTCAAACAGTTTCTGGAATGAACATCTTTTCTCAAAATGTTACTGTAACGAATAATGCCACCTTAACATTCAATTTTATTCAAACTGTTATCATTAATCCGCCATTTACAGTAAATGCCGGATCGCAGTTCTTCTTATATTACTAAAGTTCTAGGGTGCCCAGTTTGATGTTCTCATTTTAGAGAAGAATTTAACAGTACGATAACAATTGCATTAAGAATGTCAAACTGAACACCCTAACATTTTGCCACTATTTATAACTTAGATAAGGAGCATCTTTCTTCTCTGCCTAACTGATTGTACTTTGCACGGGCAAGTATTGTAAATTTTCCTCTAGGAAATTTTGCATAAAAGTGACCAAGAGAAGTATTATTCATTTGATTCGATAGATATAAATACCATCAGTATAAGTATAAAGTATTAAAATATCATCATATTGTTCAATATCAATAATTCCACCTACACCCAATAAATCGGCTTGATAAAGTATAGACCATGTATCACCACCATCAGTAGAATGATGAATTGTAAATTTATGTTCTTCTTTAGGAATACGGGTGACTCCAGTAGAATATAGTATTTGTGGATTTCTCTTATCATAAATTGTTTTGTAAAAATATACATCATCCTTCAAAACAGGATTCCAAATCCGACCTTTATCTATAGTTTTCTTTAAAAAATATTCCCCTGAATATATCATTATATTTGGATTAGTTGGGTCAAAAGCTATATGATGTATACAATTATTTCTTTCATTCTCAAGTATTATCCAATCTTTCCCATCATTACAAGAAGCATTAATAAAAGATTCAAATATCATAGTTTCCCCTGTATTGTAAATATTTGTAGTGTCTTGAGGATGAAATCCAACAAACCAATTCTGATAGCCGCCATAAAAAGTACTGATAGTCTTCCAACTTTTTCCAAAATTTACCGATTTCACTACTCCAATAGGTTCGACCAAAGCCAATAGTGAATTCGCATTTTGGGAGTTTTGAGATATTGAGTAAGGTATGACCTTTAACTCATTCTCTTCAATTAAAAACTCCGGTGGCGTTATCGCCTTACAAGTTTTTCCACCATCTGTTGAAAGCACAAATGCCTTCTCGTCAGTGCAAGCTGTAATTGCAATTATAGAATCCCCCTTCATAACAAACTGGATTACTGGAAGACCGGAGAACGCAAACTTTTCCCAGTCCATGTTATTCAACGACTTCGCTGGCTTTCGATATATCCCCGACCACGTTGCTATGTAAATATATCCATCAACTACTTGAACAGACGGTCTATAAGGACGCCCATAAGTATTCCAAACTTTTTCTTGGGCCTCTATTACATTTGCTTTATCTTTTAATCCAATATATTCAAAAATCTTCTCGTCGTCAGTAATTTCTCGTAGGTTATTATCATCCTTACAAGAAATAAACATAACTGATAAAAACAAAATTAAAAATAATGATTTCATTTATAATTGCTTTATAATTAGTCTAAGTGGTGATTACAAATTAATTTAAATTATGCGTATATTGGTTTGTCTGCAGGACGAGTCAATATTCATTATATACTAAAATCCTTTAGAACAAACCTTTATATTATCTAAAATATTATTGGATTGATTCTTTTCGAGAGAATCCCTATAAACAAATTGTTTGACCATATTAAAAATTTAAATATAGAACCAATAAATGAAAACCAGCTATCTATCTGGTAGCATTTATATAGACACTAGTATAGTTAAACATTTGCACACTATAATCAAATAATTGAGTAGCAAGCACAATAGCAATGCGTTAAATAAAAACATTCATTTCACAGTATATGTGCATATCATTGCATTCTTCACAATCATTCATACCAAATAACTATTGCAAATATATAATAAATAAGCAGTACATGCTATAAAACACAGCCTACTTCTTCAAGATTAACTAGTATTAGTATTTTCAACGTAAATTTAGTGCCACTCGTTGCCACCCAATGCGCAATTCTCATTAGGAAACTACGTATATCAGATTGAACGTGTAGCTATAGTCATGTGTGTATAATCATAAGATAGAAAAGAAGAAAAGGCTGGCGGCATAATCAGCGCTAATACATGAAAAACGGAAAAGTTTATTAACTTCCTGCTAAAAGGCAGGCCCCTACATCATGATTTCAGGATGTAAGATACAGATATGTAAATAATATTATCAAAAAAGGAAGAATAATTGAGATCTGTATATAAAAAATGAAGAGAAAAATCTCTAAAAATTAATATTATCCTATTCATTTATAGAAAATAAGGACATTTACAGAATACCCCTAAATAAACTACAACGAGTGGCAACAGCGTGACGGCAAATTCTGCCATCACACTGCTGTCACTCGTTGCCGTCACCATATTTATACCTAAAAATCAGCCTGTTACATCTAAAACAGTGACAGGTGACAGATAATATTTGTTTTTATTTATATAGGATGAAGAAAATATAGATGCTACTGATATTATTTACAGATAAACGTAACCAACAATCCTTTGTGATCGGTTGGCCATACATCAAGCGGCAATAAGAACTTATCTTTGGATGTCTCCTGCACGCGCTGTGCGCGGACAATAGAACCTTTCGGTCCGAAGATGACCGCCTTCCTTGCATCCAGTCCTTCGCCTTTATAGAAAATAAAGTCGATCCGGTCCCGCTCGTCTGCTTTGGGAGCCCATGTGATTTTCTCCGGAGTTTTTGCCGGATTGTCCGAAGGATAAGTAAAGCCGGGATGTGTCAAGGGATTGGGATATATCTTGCGGTAACTATCTACAAATCCGGCTTCTTCGAGCAAAGTCGTTACCGTCCAGGGCACAACGAAGCCATTGTGATCGTACATATCTTTATTCTTCTCTATCCAGTCACGGTGAGACGGTTCGTTAAAGTCACCGCCGATAATCACTTTATACCCTGCTGCCAGGTCTTTCTCAGCCTGAGTGATAAACAAACGGATAGCATCGTCACGCTGGGAAGCAACGTTTACTTTCAGTATCTCTTCTACCGATGCCGGCAACGGTATTTCCTTCCAGGTAGAACCGTCATAGCCGCGGGCATTGTAGTATGCACAATCCAGATAATCCAGATGTGACGTGTAAACCGCTACCTTATGCCCGTTTACCGAACTGGTCAGGCGATAGATACTTCCGTGATCGTCTTTCTCGGGAAAAACAGTCAGGGAATCGGTGATAGGATGTTTGCTCAGCAGCCCCGTGTCATAACTATAAAAAGAATAATACGAAAGCCCCTTCTCTTTCAGCGAAGCACAGACGCGGGCTGTGAAATTCGTCTTATTGTAATTCCTGACTTCACTGAAAGTTACAAAGTCCGGTTTCAGGCGAACAATCTCATTGACAATAGCGTCATATCCTCCCGGTACCATCGTACCTTCCTGCCATACATTCCATTGCAGTACTGTAAATTCATTACTCTTCTGACTTCGTGCAAAGACGGAAACAAATAGTAAAAGTGTCGTAAATAGTAAGTTGGTTAATCGCATTTCATTTATTATTTAGCGTGATGTATCTTTAAATAGCTTTCCAGAAAGACTGAAAATCACGGTATTTACCGTAGCAGACCAGTTCGTCTCCTTCTTCCACCTTCTCATCTCCGGGCAACTCATTCTTGACATGACGCTCCATCAAAGAAATGCCCAGGCAATTAGTGACTTTGTTCGCACGCTTCAGTGCGATCAGTTTCAGATGAAACTCTTCATCCATATTCAGCTCATTCACAAAGTATCCTACAAACTTCTTCGGAACAGTAAACTTCACGACATAATAATCCTGATCAATACGGAACGCTTCCATCGTCGCCCCAAAGTCGAGCAACTGCACCAGGCTACGGGCAGCATCCTCTTCCGGTGTCAGAATCTTCTCCAGACTAAACGCTTCAAGCACTGCCTTGTGCACCGCATCAATGGCACGGGCAAAAATACGAGGCACCTTTTTCTGCTTCAACAACGCGACAACACGTACCGATGCTCCAAAATTCTCGCCAATCGCCACAACAACAATATCTACGCTATTCAAAGGCAGCACCGACAACGACTGTTCGTCCGTAGCGTCAATGACAAAAGCAGTGGCAACCTTATCTTTGATTGAGTCGACACGGCTTTCGCTGATGTCCGCTCCAATGATCTCATGCCCCAATGCCGATAATTCCTCGGCAAGTACATGCCCGTAATTTCCTAGACCAATAATAATATACTTCATGATGTTAGTTTATGATGATGTTATCACTCGGATAACGGTATTTTGTATTCTTTTTCTGCTTGACGATGCCCAGCATCAACGTAATCAGACCGACACGTCCGATAAACATCAGCAACGATACCAGCAATTTACTGGCATCGCACAATTGAGGCGTCAGATTCAGGCTCGATCCTACCGTACTAAGGGCGGAAACACATTCAAAGGTCAGTGCCAGCAAAGAGGCTTTCGGTTCGAGTATGCTCAATATGAAGATGAAGAGAAACAATACGCCCAGCGACATGACGACCGTCGCATTGGAACGCCGGATAGAGTCATGAGACAATTCCCTGCCGAAGACCTCCACCCGCTCACTTCCCCGCAATACGGCTACAAGGTTCAACACTACCACTGCAAAAGCATTCACTTTGACACCGCCTGCCGTAGACTGCGAACCGCCGCCGACCCACATCAGGAAGAGATAAACCAACAGCGTCTGCACGCTCAATGATGCCAGATCGACACTGCTAAACCCAGCCGTTCGCGGACAGGTCGCATTAAAGAATGCTTGCGTCCATTTATCGGCCACAGACATACCGGCAAAAGAGGCATTCCACTCAAAAGCAAGGATGGCCAGTGTACCGATCAGCAAAAGCAGGAAAGTCATGATCAATACGATTTTCGTATTCAGATTGTAGAGGTGCTGCATCTTATGTCTTTCCAGTTTGCGGGTACGCACAAACGTCCAGAAATGGCGCAAATGGTATAATACGATATCTTTGAAATTAACCAGAATCGGAAAGCCGATACCGCCCAAGATAATCAGTAAAGAGACGGAGATGAACAGCCAGTTGTGGTTGGTCATCACCATCGAATTTCCTAAATTGCCTGAAAGTGTGGAGAAACCCGCATTACAGAAAGCCGAAATGGAATGGAAGGCGGCAAAAGCCAGTTCCTCTTCCAGATTCATCCCAAGCGTATCGTGAATGCTGAACCAGATGGACACCATGCCAATGCCTTCGATGACCAATGTAAATCCAAGGATATATAGTAGTGTGGACAGTAACGACCCCAACGAATTGGAACTGACCATATCACGGACAACGAGCTGATTGTAAATGGAAGTATTTCCCATAAAGAACATGGCAAAGAAACTGGTTAATGTCATCACTCCCAGTCCGCCGATCTGAATGAGCAGGATAATGACTACAAGTCCGCTGGTGGTGAAAGTGGTGGATACGTCTACCGGCACCAAGCCCGTCACACAGACGGCACTGGTGGCTGTAAACAGAGAATCGACCCAAGTGATGCCATTGACCGTACATCGTGGAAGCATCAGCAATCCCGTCCCGATCAGAATAATAGCCATAAAGCTGACAGCCAGTATCAAAGACGGATTCGTACGGCGTCCTAAAAGACGCACCAAGCCATTGGACAGGTTCAGCAGAGAAAAAACCAACAATAATATTAAATGATAAAACTTCCCGTGAAGGAATTCCCAGACTTGCAGAATTGCTCCCTCTTCTTCCGGACGATGGAAGATGACGGGAACCAAAGTTAGGTAAAGCAATACGCTCAATATCCATGCCAACCTTCGATATTGCTTTTTCGTATTCCGGTATTCCAGCGAAATATGCAGGGTAACATCAATTAAAAAGATAATCCATACGGCTTTATACAAGATCTGTATCTGCTGTACCTCGACCGGGGACAATGGAAAACCATGTTCGTAAACCACTCCGACAATCAACAACAGAGATGCCAGATAAGTGAGCGCTTCTACCAACCCCAGCAGGATACGTACATAGGGCTTGAGAAGCTTATTCTGATATAACAGAAATTTATGATAAATCTTCATATCACATTTTTTTATTGTCGTATTTGCTATGCCGTGCAAACTTAACTAAAATAACAATCGAATTCGATTCTTTGTTGACAAAATTACACGAATATTAAAAATTTTGCCTACTTTTGGCAGCAGAAAACTAATAAACCACAATAACATGAGTGACAAAAGAAAACGGTATATCCTACCGGAAGAAGAAATTCCACATTACTGGTACAACATTCAGGCTGATATGGTGAACAAGCCAATGCCGCCGTTGCACCCGGGAACAAAACAGCCGCTGAAAGCGGAAGATCTGTATCCAATCTTTGCCAAAGAACTGTGTCATCAGGAGCTTAACCAGACTGACGCATGGATCGAAATACCGGAAGATGTACGCGAAATGTATAAATATTATCGCAGTACGCCGCTTGTACGCGCTTACGGACTGGAAAAAGCGCTCGGAACTCCGGCACATATCTATTTCAAGAACGAAAGTGTCAGCCCGATCGGTTCTCATAAACTGAACTCTGCGCTGGCTCAGGCATATTATTGCAAAGAAGAAGGCGTCACGAACGTTACTACCGAAACCGGTGCGGGCCAATGGGGAGCCGCCCTTTCTTATGCTGCCAAAGTTTTTGGTCTCGAAGCCGCAGTTTATCAGGTAAAGATCAGCTACGAACAAAAGCCTTACCGCCGCAGCATTATGCAGACTTTCGGCGCACAGGTCACTCCTTCTCCGTCTATGTCTACCCGTGCGGGAAAAGATATCCTGACGGCTCACCCCACCTATCAGGGTTCTCTGGGTACAGCCATCTCGGAAGCTATCGAACTTGCACAAATGACTCCCAACTGTAAATACACTCTTGGTTCGGTACTCAGCCACGTTACTCTCCACCAAACCATCATCGGTCTGGAAGCTGAAAAGCAAATGGAAATGGCGGGCGAATATCCGGACGTAGTAATCGGTTGTTTCGGAGGCGGTTCCAACTTCGGAGGTATCTCTTTCCCATTTATGCGTCACAACATCCTGGAAGGAAAGAAAACCCGTTTCGTTGCTGCCGAACCTGCTTCGTGCCCGAAGCTGACCCGCGGTAAATTCCAATATGACTTCGGTGATGAAGCCGGATATACTCCGCTGCTCCCGATGTTTACATTAGGACACAACTTCGCTCCTGCCCATATCCATGCAGGCGGTCTTCGCTATCACGGTGCAGGCGTCATCGTCTCCCAATTGCTGAAAGACAATCTGATGGAAGCGGTAGATATCCAGCAACTGGAATCTTTCGAAGCCGGCTGTCTGTTCGCACAGGCGGAAGGTATTATTCCGGCACCGGAATCCAGCCACGCGATTGCTGCCGCTATACGCGAAGCAAAGGCGTGCAAGGAAACAGGAGAAGAGAAAGTGATTCTGTTCAACCTGTCCGGACACGGTCTGATCGATATGGCATCTTATGACAAATATCTGGCAGGCGATTTAGTGAACTACGCACTGACTGACGAAGATATTCAGAAGAATCTGGATGAAATAGGAGACTTATCCAAGTAAGCCCCGGTTTCTGAACCGAATTCTGTAAGCATAAAAGCCCGGTATGATGCCGGGCTTATTTATTATCTCTACGAAACTATCCAAAAGAATACAGTCTTTTGTACTTTATTCATGGGGTATTTAAAGGAAATTACTATCTTTGGCGTCATTATTAATCTCGTGAACTAATAATGAGCAAGCTTAAGAAGATAGTAATCTACTTGTTTTTCCTATGCTTAGGAATGCATTCCGCCTTTTCTGAAACTCCGGAACAAATCACATTTTCCTATATTTCCATCAATGAGGGACTATCACAAAGTACGGTGTTCTCCATCGATCAGGATAAAAGGGGCAATATGTGGTTTGCCACTTATGACGGAGTTAACAAATACGACGGATATGCATTTACGGTTTATCAGCATAATGAGGATGACCCGAACAGTATCGCCAACGACATCTCCCGTATTGTAAAAACAGACAGTCAGGGACGGGTATGGATTGGTACACGTGATGGTTTGTCCCGTTATGATGAGGAAAAAGACATATTCCAGAACTTCTTCTATGAAAAGAATGGGAAACATTTGCAAGTTAACGGTATCGAAGAGATTTCACCGGAACAGTTACTTATCAGTACTCCGGAAGGGCTGATCATGTTCGATATCAAAGAATCCAAATTTATAGATGATTCTTTCAGCACAGCGATGCATAAGACAATCGCCTCCACTCTTTACAGACAGGGTGACCAAATTTATATCGGAACTTCGACCGACGGACTCTATACTTACTCTATTACTCAGAAAACTTTTGAAAAAGTGATCCCCATTTTAGGGACTAAACAGATTCAGGCTATTCTTCAGCAATCCCCTACCCGCATCTGGGTGGCAACCGAAGGAGCCGGACTGTTCCTGATTAATCCGAAAACGAAGGAAATAAAGAATTATCTGCATTCTCCTTCCAACCCGAAGAGTATCAGTTCCAATTACATCCGCTCACTGGCAATGGATTCACAAAACCGTTTATGGATCGGAACTTTCAACGACTTGAATATTTATCATGAAGGTACTGATTCTTTTGCCTCGTACAGCAGTAACCCCGTAGAAAACGGCAGTCTGTCACAACGTTCGGTGCGCAGTATCTTTATGGATTCTCAGGGCGGTATGTGGCTGGGAACTTATTTCGGTGGTCTGAACTATTATCACCCTATCCGGAACCGCTTCAAGAATATCCGCAATATTCCTTATAAAAACTCGTTAAGCGACAATGTAGTAAGCTGTATTGTCGAAGATAAAGACAAAAACCTGTGGATAGGAACGAATGACGGAGGATTGAATCTTTATAATCCGATTACACAGCGATTTACATCTTATACACTGCAAGAGGATGAAAGTGCAAGAGGCATCGGTTCCAACAATATCAAGGCGGTATATGTAGACGAAAAGAAATCTTTGGTATATATAGGTACTCATGCCGGCGGACTGAGTATCCTTCACCGCAACAGCGGTCAGGTAGAAAACTTTAACCAACGCAACAGCCAGCTGGTAAATGAGAATGTCTATGCCATCCTTCCCGACGGAGAAGGGAATCTTTGGTTGGGAACACTCAGTGCACTGGTTCGTTTTAATCCGGAACAACGGAGTTTTACTACGATTGAAAAAGAGAAAGATGGCACTCCAGTCGTCTCCAAACAAATCACGACACTATTCCGCGACTCCCATAAACGCTTATGGATCGGTGGAGAAGAGGGACTATCAGTCTTTAAGCAAGAAGGTCTGGATATACAAAAAGCATCCATACTTCCGGTTTCCAACGTCACGAAGCTCTTTACGAACTGTATTTACGAGGCTTCCAACGGAATCATCTGGGTAGGTACACGCGAAGGATTTTATTGTTTCAATGAAAAAGACAAGCAGATCAAACGGTATAACACGACCAACGGTCTGCCGAATAACGTAGTATACGGTATTTTGGAAGATTCCTTCGGAAGACTCTGGTTAAGTACCAACCGGGGGATTTCCTGCTTTAATCCGGAAACGGAAAAATTCCGTAACTTTACAGAATCGGACGGGTTGCAAAGCAATCAGTTCAATACCGCTTCTTATTGTCGTACGTCTGTGGGACAAATGTATTTTGGCGGTATCAACGGAATCACGACTTTCCGTCCGGAATTATTGCTCGACAATCCTTATACGCCTCCGGTGGTTATCACCAAACTGCAACTGTTCAATAAGGTAGTCCGCCCGGATGATGAGACCGGTATTCTGACCAAGAACATCAGTGAAACGAAAAGTATCACACTGAAATCCTGGCAAACTGCTTTTTCCATTGAGTTCGTGGTATCCAATTATATCTCAGGACAACATAATACTTTCGCCTATAAGCTGGAAGGTTATGATAAAGAATGGTATTATCTGACGGACAGCCGCACCGTCTCCTACTCTAACCTGCCACAGGGAACCTATCAATTCCTTGTCAAAGCTGCCAACAGCGACGGCAAATGGAATCCTATCCCTACAGCATTGGAGATTATCGTTCTGCCGATCTGGTATAAGACCTGGTGGGCACTACTCATCTTCTTCGCAACCTTCGCAGGTTTCATCACTTTTGTTTTCCGCTTCTTCTGGATGCGCAAAAGTATGGAAGCCCAGCTTGAAATAGAACGCAGAGACAAAGAACATCAGGAAGAAATCAATCAGATGAAGATGCGTTTCTTCATCAACATCTCGCATGAACTTCGTACACCTTTGACGCTGATTCTGACTCCCCTGCAAGAGATCATTAACAAAATCAGCGACCGATGGACACGCAACCAACTGGAATATATCCAACGGAATGCAAACCGCCTGCTGCATCTGGTCAACCAATTGATGGACTACCGCCGTGCTGAACTCGGAGTGTTCGAACTAAAAGCGAAAAAAGGAAACGCTCATCAACTGATACAGGACAACTTCCTTTTCTACGATAAACTGGCACGCCACAAAAAGATTACTTATACTCTACACTCTGAACTGGAAGACAAAGAAGTTCTTTTTGATGCCAACTATCTGGAACTGATAGTTAACAACCTCCTTTCCAATGCCTTTAAATATACGGAAAGCGGGCAAAGCATTACCGTAACTCTGAAAGAGGAGAACGGCTGGCTATTGTTGCAAGTCAGCGATACAGGCATAGGTATCCCTATCAACAAACAGGGAAAGATATTCGAACGTTTCTATCAGATAGAAAGTGAGCACGTAGGAAGTGGTATCGGACTTTCGTTAGTACAACGTCTGATAGAACTTCATCATGGACGTATCGAACTGGACAGCGAAGAAAACAAAGGCAGTACATTCTCTGTCTATCTGCCACAGGATCTGTCGGTTTACAAACCTTCCGAGTTAGCTTCCAATAACGAACAAAATGAAGAAGAGCAAGTGTATTCTACCAATTCGAAAGCAATGTATTTCATCGACACGGAGAAAGTGGAAAACGAATCTGTGGAATCCGGTGATAAGAAGCGCGGAACAATTCTGATCGTAGAAGATAATAATGAAATCCGCCGTTACCTGAGTAACGGACTGGCGGATTTGTTCAACACACTGGAAGCCGGGAACGGTGAAGAAGCACTGGAAAAACTGAAAGACAACGAAGTGGATGTGATTGTCACCGACGTCATGATGCCGGTTATGGATGGTATCAAGCTATGCAAGAACGTGAAACAAAATATCCGGACTTGCCATATTCCGGTTATTATTCTCTCCGCAAAGACCGATATCAAAGATCAGATGGAAGGTCTGCAAATGGGTGCGGATGACTATATCCCCAAACCATTCTCTCTTGCCATCCTGACAACCAAGATACAGAACATGATGCGTACACGCAGACGGATGCTCGATAAGTACGCCAAATCATTGGAAGTAGAACCTGAGAAAATCACATTCAATGCAATGGATGAAGCCTTGCTGAAACGTGCCATGGCGATTGTGGAAAAGAATATGGATAACATCGAATTCTCTACCGACGAATTCGCCAGAGAAATGAACATGAGCCGTTCTAATCTGCATCTGAAACTAAAAGCAATTACCGGAGAATCAACCATTGACTTTATCCGTAAGATTCGTTTCAATGAAGCAGCCAAGCTACTGAAAGACGGACGATATACGGTAGCGGAAGTCAGTACTATGGTAGGATTCAATACACCGTCATATTTTGCCACCAGTTTCAAGAAGTACTTCGGATGCTTACCTACGGAGTATATCAAGAAATCAAAAGGATAACCTTCTCATTCAAGGAAAGTATGTTGTTAGACAAATTTGATATATAATTCATTAAAACTAATAGTAGCTAATTTGTTTTTGAACAAAGTATAGACGTTATGAACAAGTATTGGCTGTATAACTCTCTACATTTGTATAGAGATATCAGAACCAAAAGAATATAAACCACATTAAAGGAAATGTTTATACTATGAGCTTCAAAAAACGACTTTACATCTATGTAATTTTATCATTCATCAGTATGGGTATAGTTAATGCACGTTCAATAACTATACAACAAACAATTGACTGGCCCGAATTCATGAGCAGTCAGGATATGATATGGGAAGTACTGCCTGAATATTGGCACGAATCAGCCTATCTGGGAAATGGCAGGCTGGGTCTAATGATTTATAAAGAACCGGAAAAAAACTACATACGGTTCGAAACCAGTAACTGCGATGTACACGACCACAGAGAAAAAAGAGACGTATTCGGGACGCCCCGATTACTCACCGGTCACTTTGCATTACACCCCGAAGGGGAAATCATCAGTGGTAAGATGCGCCTCGACCTTTGGAACGCAGAAGCTACAACAGATATTGTCACTACCAAAGGAGCGATCCATTTAAAAACGTTTGTTCATGCAGACGATATGATTATGATCGTAAAAGCAACGACAGAAGGAGAAGAAAAAGACTTTCAGTGGGAATGGATTGCCGCCGAAGCTAATAGCCCCCGCTATCTTTTCTTCAAGAATCAAGGTAAGATGGACAAAATTCCGCAAGACTATCAACTCAATCCTGCTGCTGAAATCAGTAAAAAGGATGACATAAACTTATCCACCCAAAAGTTACTTGCCGGTGGTGAAACAGTAGTAGGATGGCAGGAAAGTAAAGCTGAAAAAGGAGAACGCATTCTGTGGATAAACCTTACACATACATTTCCACAGACAAATGCCGGAGAAATATGTATGAAAGAAATAAAGAAAGCCGGGCGTCAAGGATTTAAAAAGCTACAAAGTACGCATCGCAAATGGTGGAATGCCTATTATCCTGCCAGTTTCATCACATTGCCCGAAATCCAAAAAGAAAACTTTTACTGGATACAGATGTACAAACTGGCTTCCGCTACTCGCGGTGACCGCGCCTTGATAGACAATACAGGTCCCTGGCTGACAGAAACTCCCTGGCCCAACGCCTGGTGGAACCTCAACGTACAGCTAACCTATTGGGCATTGAATGCCTCTGACCATTTAGACCTGGCCGCCTCACTCGAAAACGCACTTTACAACCATATAGACGAACTACGCCTCAACGTTCCTTCTGCCTACCGTTCTAATTCTTTAGGGATTGGAGTGGCTTCCAATCTGGAATGTATGTCAACGGAAATTGGTATTCCCGGCAAAGGTAAAGCACAAGTAGGATTATTACCATGGGCATGCCATAACCTCTGGCTCATCTACCGCCACAAGATGGATGATAATGTGTTACGCGACAAGTTATTCCCATTATTAAAAGGTGCTGTCAACTATTATCTGCACTTCCTGGAAAAAGGCGAAGATGGCAAATTGCATCTCCCCAAAACCTATTCACCGGAATACGATGCCGTAGAAGACTGTAACTTCGATCTCGCTTTGCTACGTTGGGGATGTCAGACCTTACTTGAATCAGCAAAACGTCTGAACATTCAGGATCCCCTGATGGAAACTTGGCAAAGTGTTCTTTATGATCTGGTGGCTTATCCTATGGATGAAAACGGCTTGCTAATAGGAAAAGACATGCCTTATGCCTTTTCTCACAGGCATTACTCACATTTACTTGCCATCTATCCTTTATATCTGCTCAACACTGAACAAACCGGTGCGGTTAACATCATCGAGAAGTCGCTAGCCTTCTGGCAAAGTAAACCCAAAGCGCTCCAAGGTTATTCATGTACCGGTGCTTCTTCTATCTCGTCAGCTATCGGTAAGGGAAATGACGCGCTTGCTTATTTGAATAAGTTATTCGGAAAGTTTCTTAGCCCTACCACTATGTATAAAGAAGCAGGCCCTGTTATCGAAACCCCATTATCAGGTGCTCAGTGCATTCACGATATGTTGCTACAGAGTTGGGGAGGAAAAATCAGAATTTTCCCGGCAGTGCCGGATGCCTGGCAGGATGTTGCCTACTCCGGTTTACGTACAGAAGGAGCCTTCAAAGTTTCTGCCAGCAGAAAACAGGGAAAAACAGAATTCGTGCATATAAAGAGCCTGGCCGGCGAGCCTTGTATAGTGATGACCGACATCTCTAATCCTGTTTTCACCGGAAAGAGAGACTTTATAATAAAATCTGTCGATAATGGTATTTATCAGATTGACTTAAAAAAGGGAGAAGAAATCATCATGTATCCTAAAGGTACATCTCCAGATTTTAGTATCTCACCCATATCACATATGTCTCAAAACTATTTTGGAAAGAAGGCAAAATAACCTATTGAGATCAGCATGTAAAAGAGCTGCTTGAATGAATTTTAAAATCATCCATTTAAGCAGCTCAAATTGTACAAAAGGTATCTTATGACACTATGTAGAGATATTACATTCTGATATCTAAAAAACTAAAATTCAGAGACAAAACCACCTTTTTGAACAAAAATAGCATATGTCTCAACAAAATTAATATCAAAAAAGTCATTTTTGAACAAAGTGTGGACAACATAAATTAAGAATCATATTTAATGAAGTTACATTTGCAACAGTAAAAATACACTTTTAATAATTATAAAACCTAATAAAGTATGAAGAACATCTTCTTTATTTGCATTTGTGCCTTATTCGCTTTTACCGGATGCACGGATGACGATGATGAACTATTGGCAAATGGAGACACTAACATTAACTTACTTCCTAATCCTCAACCGAATGGCGTAATTAATGAAAAGTTATTCGAGGTTATCAACCTGGATTATCCGGGTCTGGAAAAGGTGAAAGAGTATTATGAAGCTAATGAGTATTATTACGCTGCTCATGAGTTATTAAAATACTATAGAAACAGATCGGATATCAGCAACCCGAATATCAATCTGATCAACCCTTCTATTACTACTTTTGATCAGAACATAGCTGATCAGGCATTGGAACACAGATTCTATGTACGTAACTTCAAAGAAAAAGAAGAAAACGGCAAGGAAGTCTATTATTTATTTGATAAAGATAAAAAGATAGACTGGACTTATATTCCTGCTGAAATTACAGACCAGGAATTTAAGTCTCAGACCCACCGTCATCAATGGATGCTTCCACAGGCAAAGGCTTACCGCGTCAATCAGAATGAGAAATATATTCAATCATGGATAGAGGTTTATAGTGACTGGCTGAATACCTTTCCTTGTCCGGAAGGTACAGTAAGCAAAGATGCTGTCCAGTGGTATGGTCTGCAACCTGCCGAAAGAGTGCTTGACCAAATCGATATCATGCCTCATTTTATCCAATCTACCAACTTTACCCCTCAATGGCTTTCAACATTCCTTGTTGCTTTTGCCAATGAAGTAGAGTGCATTCGCAACAACTATTATACTGACGGTAGTAATATTTATGTTACCCAGGTACAAGCAATCACTACAGCAGGTATTTTAATGCCCGAATTCAAGAATGCAGAAGCATGGCTGAATGAAGGAGCACAAAAAATCACTGAACAGATTACTGCACAGTTCTTAGAGGACGGAGTTCAAAATGAATTGGACCCAAGTTATCATATCGGAGTAGTTGCAGGATTCTATAATATATATAAAATCGCCCAACTCAATAACAAGTTAAGCTTATTCCCTTCTACCTATATAGAACAGTTGAGAAAAGCAGCCCGCTTTGTTATGGATATCATCTATCCGGACTATACAATTGACAACTTCAATGATACACGTTCTGCTTCATATACTAAAAATGTATTATTAAGAAATCTGAGACAGTATTCTGAAATGTTCCCGGATGATGCAGAAATGAAATGGATGTCAACAGAAGGTAAACAAGGAACAACACCTGCCGGTTTGACACAGATATATGATGCTTCCGGCTATTATATGTTGCGTAGTGGATGGGGAAAAAGCTCGACTATGATGATTCTGAAAAACAATAATAATCCGGATAACAAATGGCACTGCCAACCCGATAACGGAACATTTGGTATCTATCGTAACGGACGTAATTTCTTCCCGGATGCCGGTGTATATTCTTATGGAGGAACTGCAGAAAGCAATGCGGAACGCAACGCGTACCTCGCTACTAAGAATCATAACACAATGACAGCCTTAAGTGCAACAATTGCCAACGGGTATATGAAAGGCGAGTTCCTTAAACATGAGACTAAAGGAAACACACAGATCTTGGTTACTCAGAATCAAATTAAAGCCGGTCTTACTCACCGCCGGGCTGTATTCTTCGTAGATAAAGAGTTCTTTGTACTTGTAGACGAAGGATACGGAGATGGTAATAAAGACAAAATCAATTTGAATTTCCATCTTTGTTCAAGCGAAGCTAATGAAACAGCATATGATGACTTATCCGCTTCTTATCAGTATGGCGCACATACCACATTTGCAAATAATAACATCCTTGTCCGCACTTTTGCCGAGACAAACCAGGATTTTGACAAATCAAATGTTGCATCTGATGTTTCCAATAAGTTAGGAGAAAAAAATGCGTCACGCAAAGGTTATCAATATACCATACGAAAACCTGAGAATGGAGCTGCCCGCTTTATTACTGTAATCTATCCGTTTGAAGCTGTTTCTACACTTAATAATCTGACTATGGATGCTCAGTTTACCGATAATACTCCTGAAGACGCAGGTACATTCCATACAAATGGTGCTGCGGTAGAAGTAACTATCAATGGCAAGAAATACGAATTATCTTATACTTTATAATTTAATATACCTAAGAAAAATGAGATCTAAATTACAAAACATTACTTCAAGATTGCTGGCAATCTTAATGGTAGTTGGATTGTGTGTCACGGACTCCTCCTGCACGGATCCGGAGACAACTGACTCTACCAAGTTTGCGATTTTCTATGCCGGTATTACCGACATAGGCCCCTCTATGAATTTCAACATGTCCGGACCGACTTACATCGGAGGTACACCCTCAGATTTTTCTATCACTCGCATTACTCTTGATGGAGAAGTATACGATACAGATTGTTTTCAAATTTCAGATCCTAGTACAGGAGCTATTAAATTAGCTAATACGGATAATCTGCCTGTCGGCACTTACTGCATCAGTGTATCTTGTATATCAAATGGAAATTATTACGAGTTTAAAGATGTAATCACTGTAAATATGCTGGCACCGGTTCCTGACGGAATTACAGTAGACCCAAGCGAAGTTACAGTAGATTTTGCAGACATCTATAAAGAGTCTGCCAGTGCTCAGGTAAAAACTGAAGAAGGAACACATGTACACATCAGCAAGTATGAAATCATTCAAGAAGAAGGAAAGGAATACTTTGCTATTTCCAATACCGGAAAAATCACAGTCAACGATAAATATGAAGGAGAAATTCTTCCTGGTAAATATGTGTTGAATCTTAAATTAACAACAGAAGCAGGAGCAGGTATATACGAAAATGCTGTTACATTCAACATCACTTCCAGTCCGCTTACGTTAACATACAAACCCGCATCGGTGAGAGTAGAAAAAGATCAAGCATATGTGTCCGGAGCTCCAATTCTCAAAGGATCTCCAGAAGGACTGACGTATAAGATAAAATCAATCTCTCCCGAAACTTCAACTATATCTATAGATGAACAGACCGGAATCATAACCCTTGCCGCCAATAACGGATTAGAAATAGATAATAGCTATAATGTATCTGTTACAGCAACCAACCAATATGGCAGCAAAGACTTTGATAATACATTTGTTATCAATATAGTGGCATTCATTAACCCTATTACCCAACTTCAATATGCAAACCAGGAAAAGATACAATCTGTTGCATTTGAATTTGGTCCGGAAGAAGTAGATGGAGACGAACTTACTTACTCATTCATTGACTTGGACTCCAGATTAGCCGATAAACTTAATATTGATGGAGTTACTGGTGTTATTTCTGCAAAAAAAGGCAATTCAATAGAAACTGGCACATATACAATCACAGTACAGGCGAAAAATGACAAGAGTGAGAAGACTTCAACCTTTACATTGACTATTGCAGCAAATCCTAACTATTTCACTTACATACGTTATGGAAATAACCTGGGACTTACCCCTGAAGAAAACTATGCTGATCAATTTGATTATGACAAAAAAGCTATTCTTCTAGCTGAAAAGTTAACTCCTAAGACAGACATTCCCAATGGTCGTCCCGTTAAATGGGAAGTTAAAATATTAAATACAACTGCATTAAGTGGTACTACAATCTCAGAAACAGGAGAACTATCATTTAGTGAGAATAAATGGAATAGCAATTATGGTGTTAGTGTACTTTTTGTAACCGCAACGGTGGGTTCTGGAGAGGAAGCTATATCTAAAACAATTCCTGTTTTCATACGTCAAAATAAAGATAAAAACGGAATTTTCGTCAAATATACTCCATTTGCAGTAAAGATGAATCCTTCTAAAGGTGGTATGATAGCTGCACCTGTAGTTACATTAAATGGCACAACTGTAACAGATTACACAACATATTTAATGGATTATCGTAGAGACTTCTATTACTATAGTTTCATTGAAAACCATGTAGACGGAATACAGTCAGTCAATGGTAGTTTTATGAATGGCTTGTGGACAACATATTATAAAGCAATTGGGAAAACTCCTAATTATAGTGCAAGAGCTCCTATGTCCTACTACGATAATGCCCAAAATCTCAGTCAACCCTTAGGCTATATAAGCAACAAAGATCTATCTGTAACAATCAACCCTGGCAAATGGAAAGATTCTGAAGGAGTGTATGCAAATGGTGTTTTTATAGGAAGAATGTCTTTTGTAACTGACGGTAAACAGGCAGATCTCGCTAATGATGGCACTACCAAAAATCAAATATTCCCATTAGCCATTTGGTTTGATGAAAGTTTCTAATTTAAATCTAATATAGAATAGATATGTACAATATAAAATTTAAAGCATTGAGTAAAAGAGGGTATTTTACCCTCTTAGCTCTCTTAATTGCGATTACCTCATTTGCTCAGGAAATCACAATAAACGGTGTCGTTATCGATGAAACGGATACTCCATTAATCGGAGCAACGGTTCAAGTAAAAAACACTCAAAAAGGAGTAGTTACAGACTTTGACGGAAAATTCTCCATTAAAGCGAATAGTAATGCAACATTGATTATCAGCTACATTGGCTATAAGAACCAAGAGATCAAAATAAAAGGTCAAAAGAACTTGAATATCAAATTAGAACCAGACAATGCAATGCTGGACGAAGTAATTGTAGTTGGTTACGGCAGTATGAAGAAAAGCGACTTGACAGGATCCGTTTCTTCTGTAGCTGCAAAATCTATTGAAGGTTTCAAAACAGGTTCTGTAGTAGAAGCACTTGGAGGTCAGATTGCCGGTGTACAGATCACCCAGTCGGATGGTACTCCCGGTTCGGGTTTCGATATCAAAATTCGTGGTGTCGGTACAGTAAACGGAGATTCTTCTCCACTCTATATTGTTGACGGATTCGAAGTTAGTAGTATCGACTATCTTCCTAACTCAGACATTGAATCAGTCGAAGTATTAAAAGATGCTTCAGCTTCTGCAATTTATGGCGCACGCGCTGCTAATGGTGTAGTTTTGGTTACAACAAAATCCGGTAAAGAAGGAAAAGCCGTTATCACTTATAACGGGTCGGCTACTTATCGTAACATTCCTAAAAAACTGGACATGCTCAGCACATATGAGTTTGCTGCATTGCAAGTAGAACTCAACCCGACTAAATACGGAACTACTTATTATCAAGAAGGAAATGATTCTGACGGAGTTCCTTATCGCCATCAAACTTTGGAAGACTACTTAACAGATCCCGGAATTGACTGGCAGAGTGAATCATTCAAGCCGACTTGGTCTCAGAACCATGATTTCAGTATCAGCGGCGGTACAAAAGAAACTAAATATGCCGCCTCTTTCTCACATTTTGATGAAAATGGTATCTTCACGAACAGTGGCTATAAAAAGAATGCAGGTAAATTACGCATCAACCAAAAGATTACTAAATTCATCACTTTTGATGCTACTATCAACTATGCAAATACGGTGAAAGAAGGCATCGGTACTTCAGGTACCGGAGGAACACTAAATATGTTATCAAATATATTACGTTTCCGTCCTACCGGAGGTAACAATGTAACAAACGATGAACTTCTGAATTCTGTTTTTGACCCATTGGAATTAAGTGAAAACACCACTTATTCACAAATTAATCCAATTAAACAGGCTGAAGCTGTAAAAGACCGGAGACAATCTGAATTGTGGGGAGCTAATGCTGCACTGACAGTACAATTGATGAAAAACCTGACATTCAAAGCATCAGCCACTTACAATACGACTAATACCAGAAGGGATCTTTTCTATGGTGAAAACTCCAGCCAGGCATATCGTAGTGGAGGCGTTTATGGTTCTACACAAATGCAGAAAGACTTACGTTGGCAGAGCAGTAACACATTAACTTATAAAAAGAAAATCAATAAGAAAAACACGTTTGATATCATGTTAGGACATGAGTTTTCATTCAGAAGCTCGGAACTTTTATATGGACAATCCAAAGATTTCCCGTTCCCAAACCTGGGTAACGACAATCTGGGAATAGGAGCCACTCCTAGCAGCGTATCAACTTCAAGAAGCGACAAGAAACTGTTATCTTACTTTGCAAGAGGTAACTACAACTTCGACAACCGTTATCTATTTACTGCTACAATACGTGCTGACGGTTCTACCGTATTCTCTGCAAAAAATAAATGGGGATATTTTCCTTCATTCTCCGCAGCATGGCGTGTATCGGAAGAAAAATTCATGAAGAACATAACTCCGATATCAAACTTAAAACTCCGCCTTGGATGGGGTACAGTAGGAAATGACCGTATCACAAACTATCTGTCTATGGATCTGTATTCATCAAGCAAATATGGAATAGGACAACAAATGGCCACAGTGCTGAGTCCGAAACAACTGGCTAACAAAGATCTGAAATGGGAAGGATCTACCACTGCTAACTTAGGTATTGATGTTGGTCTTCTTGATAACCGCCTGAACCTGACAGCAGATTTCTTCTTAAAGAACACCAAAGATCTGTTACTTGAACAAAAGCTTGCTTATGTAACAGGATTCAACTCTCAATGGCAGAATATTGGTAAGATTGAGAATAAAGGTATCGAATTGAACATCAATTCCACTAATATTCAAACTCGTAACTTCTTATGGCAGACAGATTTCAACATTTCATTCATTAAGAATACATTGAAAGCGTTGCAGGACGGCAATACATATATACAGTCAGCAACTAAATTCAACAGTAACTTCAATGGAAATGATTATATCTCCATTGTAGGTTCTTCACTTGGACAAATGTATGGATATGTTTTTGACGGTGTTTACCAAACATCTGATTTCAACGTACTTCCTAACGGTTCAATGCAACTGAAACCCGGAGTGGCAGATATAAGCAAACATGCCGGTAAGACGGTGGAACCGGGTATGGTGAAGTATAAAGATATAGATGGAGACGGTGTCATTACTCCTGACGACCGTACCACTATTGGAAACGGCCAACCGGATTGGTACGGAGGTATCACCAACACCTTCAATTACAAAAACATTGATTTCAGCTTCATGTTCCAGTTCCAATATGGCAACGATGTTTATAATGCGACGCGTATGTTCAATACACAATCGCAAGACGAACGAAGTAATCAACTGGCAGAAGTTGCCGACCGGTGGACTCCGACACATGCATCTAATCGTGTGCCTTCCGCCAGAGGATATGTAAAATATGAATTATACTCACGTTTCGTTGAAGACGGTTCGTTCCTTCGCTTAAAAAACATAACATTAGGATATACATTCCCTAATAAATGGACAAGAAAAGCATATATCAACCGCTTGCGTGTATATGGTACAGCTCAGAACTTATTCTGCCTGACTAAATATAGCGGTTACGATCCTGAAGTGAATATGAAAAGCAGTCCGCTTATGCCAGGATTCGACTGGGGTGCTTATCCGAAAAGTAGAGTATTTACATTTGGTGTAGAAGTTCAATTCTAAACAAAAAAAAGACAATGAAAAAGTTCAAATACTACTTATGCACATTAGCCTGTGCAATCACCGTTTCATCTTGCTCATTAGATGAGACCAGCTATACAGAAATTGAGAAAGGAAACTACATGAAGAATGCGGCAGAAGCAGAAAATGTACTTCTGGGCGTATATCGTGATATGGTTCAGGATGGTATTTATGGTTTCCACCTATCTTTGTACTTTACTATCCCCAGTGATATTGCCAAAGTAACAGGTAACAGTACCGACGGACTTCGTCTGATTCCCTCAAACGCTTATACCAGTTCACAGACAGAAATAGCAACAACATGGGCAAACCTATACAGTGCTATCTATGATGCAAACGATTTTATCGAGACACTGGGACAAAAAATCGGAACCTACGATGAAGGTAATTACAAGAAAGCCGCTGTCTATATGGCAGAAGCACGTTGTCTGCGTGCCATGTACTATTTCGAATTAGTACGTTGGTTTGGGAATGTAGCATTGATAACCAATACTGCTCAATCCCGTCAACATCCATCTACTTTCACACAAGCAGATCCCGCAGACGTATATAAATTTATAGAAACTGATTTGCAATACGCTATTGATAATCTGCCTTATTCAGTGGATGACAATATACGTTCTGACAACAGTTTCCGTCTTTCTAAAGGCGCCGCACTCGGACTGTTGACTAAAGTATACGCTACTTGGGCAGGCTATCCTGTCCATGATACAAGCAAATGGGAAAATGCAGCAAAAACTGCTAAGATTTTAGTCGAATCGGGTAAACATCACTTGCTTTCTGACTTCGAACAATTATGGAAGAACACTTGTAATGGTGTTTGGGATGACGAAGAAAGTCTGATCGAAGTAAGTTTCTATGCTCCTACCGTTACCGGAGTATCAGCTAATGACCCTTGCGGACGTATTGGTAAATGGAACGGTGTACAGGCAAGCGGTATCAGAAGCGTCCGTAATGCCGGTAACTGGCGTGTCATCCCGACTTTCCTGCGCGACTGGAAAGACCGTGAAAGTGATAACAGATGGAAGTACTCCTTTGCTGATTACAAATATGGTAAAAACACGACTACCGGTGAAGATGGAGTCAAACTTGTAATCAATGCCAGCGGTAATATTGAAGATGCCATCAAAGACGATGCTAAAGATGCATTAAAGAAATCCTATATCGATAATGTATGCCCGAGAAAATGGGATACAGAAGAATATGTAAACAGTGCCAACTATCTTATCGATGCTAATCTTTCCAATATCAACTGGTATATATTACGTTATGCTGATGTATTACTTTTATATGCAGAAGCTTTGAACGAATGGAAGCAAGGACCGACCGACGAAGCATATAAGGCTATCAATATGGTACGCAGACGCGGCTTCGGACTTCCTGTGGAAACCGACAACAGCGCCTCAGACTTATCCGGATTGTCTTACGACGAATTCCAAAAAGCCGTACGTAATGAAAGAGCTTATGAATTGGCATTCGAAGGACATCGCAGACAAGATTTAGTTCGCTGGGGAATCTACTACGACAGCATCAGAAAAACAGCTCAGGATTTAGTTGACTGGTATAGTGCCGGTGACGAATTCTATGTATGCGTCGATTATACTAAAAAGAATAAGAATGAGTTACTCCCCATACCACAACAGGAAATGGACTTGTGTACTCAATTCAATCAGAATCCGGGATGGTAAATAATCATACTGTAATATAACATGAAAGCGTTACCGAAGAAATAGTCTTTCTTTGGGTAACGCTTTTATCATAATTCTTTATTTCACTGATTTCTATATACCATGAAAAAGAATCTTAGCATAGTAATTCTTCTTATATCTTTAGCCATCAGTCAATCGGTATTCTCCCAAACCTATTCATTTGAGAAGGGAAAAGTGCCCGAAGGTTGGAAAATAGATAAAGGCGTGCTCCATATTTCCTCTGAGAAATACAAATCAGGCAGTCGATCACTTCAAATCAAATGGAAACAGAACGCAGTTCTCACTATCCCCTCACCTACCGGTATTTCTGAAGCATGTAGAAACAGAAATGGTGGTATGAACGCATGGATCTATAACGAATCTCCCACCAAAGAGAATTTACTGTTTTCCTTCAGAGATGAGACTGGTAAAGAAGTATGCCAACTTCCCTTCTTACTTGACTTTAAAGGTTGGCGATGTATTTGGGCTAAATTTCAAGGAGACATGAATATGTCATCCAAAAGTAATATTCAGTCAGTCGAAATACAATTCCCACAGCATACAAAAAAAGGAGTTACTTACATAGATCTTTTAGAGTTCACGTCTAAAGTTTCCTGGCAGAATATGTCGGATGCACAATATAAGGTGAACCGTACTGACTATAGTTTAATACCTGACTTCATTGGCTATAGAAATGCTACTCCAAAAGTAGAAAAAGTAATCACAGCCGAAGATAATCAGATTACAACCATCACAAACAGATTAACAACCTGGTATCTTGGCAGCGGGCAACATTCATCTGAGAGATGGATAAAAATGAGAACGGAAAATGAAAAGACATTTATTCGGAATGGTGTGAAAGCTGCCCAAAAAATCAAAATCCAATATACCGAAGATCATACTCCTCAAGGAGAACCATTATTCCCGATGGGGGCACCCACTATCATAGACGGACAAGAAGCTAAAAAGTTCAGGAGCATTAATGAAAACATCCTGCTTCCATTGGCACTGGATTATCGTAAAAATCAAAATGATCAAAGCCTGAAAAAAGCACTTTACATTTATGATTGGTTCAACGACCAAGGCTGGGCAGACGGCAGCAGTATGGGAACTTTATGTTTTGAGAAACTTAGAAGTTCCGGCTATTTTCACTCATTCTTTTTGCTCAAAGAACAATTATCTCCGGAACAACTAAAACGTGAACTCCAAACGATGAACTGGTTTACCATGTTCGGGGCATGCTATCAGCTTCCTTCACATGCCGGCGAAGTAGCAGATAACTTACGCGCATTGGCGATTCCAAAGCTAATATACGCGCTATCACAAAATGATAAACAAGAAAGGGAAGTTGCCCTGACTGCATTCAAGCATTATATGGACAATGCATTAGGAATAGCTCCGGGATTTTTCGGGACGTTCAAAGCTGACTTCTCCGGATATCATCACAGAGGTTCTTATCATAGTGCGTATTACCCTCATGCACTTTATGCAGGTGCACTCATTGCTTATTTACTGCACGATACTCCTTATGCACTGTCCGAAACAACATTGCATAATCTGAAACAAGGGTTATTGACCTTCCGTTTCTTTTGCGCCGATCTGGAGGTACCTGCCGGAACTGTGGGACGTTTCCCAAAAGGACAACAGATTTTAGAGACCTTATTACCGGCTTTTGCCTATACAGCTCTGTCATTTAAAGAACCGGATAAAGAATTAACAGCTGCCTTCAAGCGAATACTTGAATCCACAGAAAACCAACAGGCTATCACTGAATATATCAGTAACGTGAATTCAAACTTAGCATATACCAGCACCGTAGGAGAAATCGAGCTAGTAACTCAATTGGCATCAAGTTCCATTGCTAAAGAAAAGCCTGTCACCGGTACACTGTTCATGCCTTATTCCGGATTATTGGTTGTTAAAGACAGTCTTTTTCATTTCAACATCAAAGGATTCAGCCGCTATATATGGGACTTTGAATCTTCTGCCACAGAAAATACCAAAGGACGCTATCTGGGCTATGGTCAAATAGAATATTTTGACTTTAAAAACAGACATAAATCTTTCAATCCGCAAGAAACAGACTTCGACTGGAATTATATTCCGGGAGCTACTACCAAAGTATTACCTGATAGAGTATTGCAAGATAAAGGCGGATCAAGTTCTGGACATCGTAATTTCTCAGATGAGACATTCTTAACGGGGGTACATGCTTCCGACAAAAATGCGATGTTCTCTTTCAGAATGCACGATATCACTTACGATCAGTCATTCCGTGCCAACAAATCAGTCTTTGTATTTGAGGATTTCCTGCTCTGCCTGGGTTCGGACATCCAAACTAAAGATAAAAGATACCCTACAGTCACTACTTTGTTTCAGTCGTTCAGCAGAAACACCAGTGAAGAAAGAATGCCGGAAGGATATATTCTGACAGACCCTTCACTCATGTACGCAGTAAAAGGAGGAGCGGTACGAACTTCCAGTGAAGGCTCTCACACACGAGCTTATATAGAACACGGGACCGCACCGGAGGCGGCAAAATATCACTATTATATACTTAAAAACAAGAAAAAAGTATTGGCCCGTCAACTATTATCCAACGAGAGTCCGATAAAAGTAATAGCACAGGATAACGATGCGCACATTGTTACCTATAAAACGAAAGAAATTACATGCGGCGCTCTTTTCAATGCACAGAAGAAGTATGAAGGTCAACTGGTATCCCAAGTAAATATTCCGCTTTCTTATATACTGGAAAAGCAGAAGGACAATTCATTTAAACTCTCTGTTTGTGAACCGGATATGAGAAGAATATCCCGTGCACATATGGGACTACTGACGGAAGAAGATGTAATACAACAAGAGAAGCCTTATGATACGCAACTGACCATCAATGGGCTATATAATGTGGAATGTCCCCAAAAAACAATAAAAGTATCATTGGATAAAGAAAAGGACAAAACATATATAACCATTTCTACTATCCGGGGAGAAAACTATACGCTTTTATTACACCAAGCTGATCATTAATTATGAAAACTCGATTAATAGCATTATTTATTATTACTCTTTGCATAACAGGTACTAACGCCCAGGGCAATCTGACACTTTGGTATAAGTCTCCTGCAAAAGCATGGGAAGAAGCATTGCCTGTAGGTAACGGACGTATGGGAGCCATGATTTTTGGAAATCCACAGAAAGAGAGAATACAATTCAATGAGAACACTCTTTATAGCGGAGAGCCGGAAACTCCTAAAAACATAAATATAGTACCTGATCTCGCTCATATACGCCAGTTACTCAACGAAGGAAAAAACGCAGAAGCAGGAACTATCATGCAAGAGAAATGGATTGGCAGACTCAATGAAGCCTATCAACCTTTCGGAGATTTATATATCGACTTTGCTTCCAAAGCAACCGTGACAGACTATATCCATTCGCTGGATATGGAAAACGCAGTTGTTACAACTTCTTATAAACAAAATGGCGTAAAGATAAGCAGAGAAGTCTTTGCATCTTATCCGGCACAAGCTATTGTTATACATTTAAAGGCTTCAAAGCCGGTTTTAAGTTTTACCGCTTATCTGAATTCTCCACATCCTGTAACGAATGAGTCCGATTCACAAGTTGTTTACCTGAAAGGGCAGGCACCTGCACACGCTCAACGAAGAGACACAGAACACATGAAGCGTTTCAATACTCAACATTTACATCCGGAATATTTTAATGCCGCAGGACATATCATACAGAAAAAGCACGTGATTTATGGAAACGAAATGGATGGAAAGGGAACGTTTTTCGAAGCATGTCTCCTTCCAAGTCATAAAGGTGGAACACTATCCATTTCAAACCATCAGGTCACTGCCCGAAATTGCAGTGAAGTGACCCTCATGCTATATGCTGCTACCAGTTATAACGGGCCGCGTAAAAGTCCGAGCAAAGAAGGTAAGAATCCGCATCAAGAAATTATGAGTTTTCGGAAAATCAGTGAAGGAGAAAACTACCAAGAATTAAAAAAGAAACATATCATTGACTATCAATCCTTATTTAACCGGGTATCTTTTATTCTTCCGGCGAAAAAACTACAAAAAGAATTGCCGACAGACGAACGGTTAAAGAAATTCAAGGAAGAAGAAGATCAGGCATTAATCGCACAGTTATTTCAGTTCGGACGTTATTTAATGATAGCCGGTTCCCGAGGCGAAGGACAACCCTTGAATCTGCAAGGCTTATGGAATGATCAGGTATTACCTCCATGGAATTCAGGATACACCTTAAATATAAACCTGGAAATGAACTATTGGCCAGCAGGAGTCACCAACTTATCAGAATGTCACCAGCCTTTATTCAAACTCATTGAAGAAATAGCAGATAAAGGTAAAGAACTGGCTCGTGATATGTATGGATTAAATGGTTGGGCTATTCATCATAACATATCTATATGGCGGGAAGCATACCCATCAGACGGATTTGTTTATTGGTTTTTCTGGAATATGTCCGGCCCATGGTTATGTAATCATATATGGGAACACTACTTATTTACGAAAGACGTGGACTTTCTAAAGAAATACTATCCGATACTAAAAGGATCAGCAACATTCTGCTCCGAATGGCTAATCGAAAACAGTAAAGGAGAACTGGTAACTCCAGTCAGTACTTCTCCTGAGAATGCATATCTTATGCCTGACGACACTCCGGCATCTGTCTGCGAAGGTAGTACGATGGACATTGCCATTATCCGATCCTTGTTTTCCAATACAATTGAAGCTTCAAAGATACTTCAGACTGATAGGGATTTTCGTTCGGAGTTAATCAAAAAGAGAAGTAAATTGAAAGGATACCAAATCGGTAGTAAAGGACAGCTATTGGAATGGGACAAAGAATATAAAGAAAGCGAACCGCAACATCGCCATGTATCTCATCTTTTCGGGGTGTATCCGGGATGTGACATTACAGACAACACTCCGGAACTATTCAAGGCAGCACGGAAATCTTTGAATGACCGTGGAAATAAAACAACAGGATGGAGCATGGCATGGAAAATCTCTCTTTGGGCACGTTTGTACGATTCATCAAATGCTTATGAAGCGTTGAGTAATTTGGTCAATTATATCGATCCCCATGTCAAAGCTGATAATCGCGGGGGATTATATCGAAATTTACTGAATGCACTTCCTTTCCAGATCGATGGCAATTTCGGAGCTACTGCCGGCATTGCGGAAATGTTATTGCAGAGTCATAATGGAAATATTCATTTGCTCCCGGCCCTCCCCCCTACCTGGAAAGAAGGAAGCATAAAAGGACTAAAAGCACGAGGCGGATTTACTATAGACATGGAGTGGAAAGAAGGAAAAATGACAGTCGCAAACATTACCAGTCCATACGAACAGACCATCGAAATTGTTTATAATAACCAAATAAAAAAGACTCATTTCAATGCAGGAGAAAGAAAAAAGATTTCATTTTAAACGAACGGGAATAGGGCTCTAGCCCCCTTGTAAAGGGCATGCTTGACAAAATTAATAGTTTTTTCAACAAAACTAATAGTCGAAATTCTGTTTCAATGTCCTTTTCAACATTCGTATCATTTAAAATTAAACAGATCATCTACTTTTGCATCAGTTACAAAACTTCTAAAAACAATCACTTAAAATGAATAACATGAAAAAGAAACTTGTTCTCTTTGCTTCGGTTGCCATTGCACTTGCATCGTGCCAGACAACTCCAAAGGAAGACTACAGTTGGATTAAGAAAGGGCTGGATGTAGCTTCTGCCCAGTTACAACTTACAGCAGAAGAAATTGACGGAACCGGTAAGCTTCCACGTTCAATCCGCACTGGATATGACATGGATTTCCTCTGCCGCCAATTAGAAAGAGATCCTTCCACTTTTCAGGATTCACTTCGTCCGCAACCTACTGCCGAACAAATGGGCAAACGTCGTTTATGTGTAGTATACGACTGGACAAGCGGTTTCTTCCCCGGATCACTGTGGTACGCATACGAACTGACCGGAAATGATACACTGAAAGCGGATGCCATTCAATATACAAACCTGCTGAATCCGGTACGCTATTATAAAGGTACACATGATTTGGGATTTATGATCAACTGCAGCTACGGAAACGCTGAGCGTCTGGCTCCTAACGATACCATCAAAGCTGTCATGAAAGAAACTGCCGATAACCTGAGCGGACGTTTCAACGATTCAATCGGAGCCATCCGTTCATGGGACTTTGGCAGCTGGAACTTCCCGGTAATCATCGATAACATGATGAATCTGGACCTTCTGTTCACTGTAAGCAAATGGACAGGCGACAACAAATACAAGGATGTCGCTATCAAGCATGCCATCACTACGATGAAAAATCATTTCCGTCCTGACTATACTTGCTGGCATGTAGTAAGCTATAACAACGACGGCACAGTAGAACGCAAACAGACTCACCAGGGTAAAAACGACGATTCTTCATGGTCGCGCGGACAGGCTTGGGCTGTATACGGATACACTTCCTGCTACCGCGAAACAAATGACACTACCTTCCTGAACTTTGCCGTAAACATAGCCGACATGATCATGGAGCGCGTGAAAACAGACGATGCAATTCCTTACTGGGACTACGATGCTCCTGTCACCGAAGAGACTCCACGCGATGCTTCGGCTGCTGCTGTAACAGCCGCAGGATTCATTGAACTTAGCACAATGGTACCCAACGGAAAGAAATATCTGGATTATGCAGAAAAAATTCTGAAAAGCCTTTCAAGCGACGCATACCTTGCCAAAGTCGGCGAAAACCAGGGATTCATCTTAATGCACTCTGTCGGATCATTGCCTAACGGTTCTGAAATCGATACTCCGCTGAATTATGCTGACTACTACTATTTGGAAGCATTGAAGAGATTCATGGACTTGAAGAAGTTGAGATTGGAGAATGGAGAGGTGAAAGTTATTGAGTAACATAGCTGAGAAAATTCAAATCTAAATTGTAATTTGCAGAATAATAAATGATATCATGAATAAAACTCTGAAATATATCGTCCTGCTGACATTTGCTTGTTTCGTAGGCAAAGGTTATGCCCAAGAGTTGAAAAGCGAGGTATTCTCGCTTCTCAACCTGGACTACCCCGGATTGGAGAAAGTAAAAGCCTTACATCAGGAAGGCAAAGATGAGGATGCCGCAAAAGCACTGCTCGACTACTACCGTGCACGTACGAATGTGAAGACTCCGGATATTAATCTGAAAAAGATCACTATCGGCAAAGAAGAACAGCAATGGGCGGACGACGGATTGAAACATACATTCTTTGTTCACAAAGGTTACCAGCCTTCTTACAACTACGGAGAAGATATCAACTGGCAATACTGGCCGGTGAAAGACAATGAACTCCGCTGGCAGTTGCACCGTCATAAATGGTTTACTCCGATGGGTAAAGCATACCGTGTATCGGGTGACGAGAAATATGCCAAAGAATGGGCATACCAATACATCGACTGGATCAAAAAGAATCCGTTGGTGAAGATGGACAAGAAAGAATATGAACTGGTAAGTGACGGTAAGATTAAAGGCGAAGTGGAAAATGTACGTTTCGCATGGCGTCCGCTGGAAGTAAGTAATCGTCTGCAGGATCAGACTACACAGTTCCAGTTGTTCCTCCCCTCTCCTTCTTTCACTCCGGATTTCCTGACTGAATTTCTGGTGAACTATCATAAACATGCCGTACATATTCTGGCTAATTACTCTGATCAGGGTAATCACTTGTTGTTCGAAGCTCAGCGTATGATTTATGCAGGTGCATTCTTCCCGGAATTTAAAGAAGCTCCGGCCTGGAGAAAAAGTGGTATTGACATTCTGAACCGTGAAATAAACGTACAGGTTTACAACGATGGCGGTCAGTTTGAACTTGACCCGCATTACCACCTTGCTGCTATCAATATCTTCTGCAAGGCACTGGGTATTGCAGATGTTAACGGATTCCGTAATGAATTTCCACAGGAATATCTGGATACCATCGAAAAGATGATCATGTTCTATGCTAATATTTCTTTCCCGGATTACACAAATCCATGTTTCAGTGATGCTAAAATCACGGAAAAAAAAGAAATGCTGAAGAACTATCGTGAATGGAGCAAACTGTTCCCAAAAAACGAAACTATCAAGTATTTGGCAACAGACGGCAAAGAGGGTGCATTACCTGATTATATGTCGAAAGGTTTCCTGAAGTCAGGTTTCTTTGTATTCCGCAATTCCTGGGGAATGGATGCTACACAAATGGTAGTAAAAGCCGGTCCGAAAGGTTTCTGGCATTGTCAGCCGGATAACGGTACTTTCGAAATGTGGTTTAACGGCAAGAACCTGTTCCCCGACTCCGGTTCGTATGTATATGCAGGTGAAGGCGAAGTGATGGAACAACGCAACTGGCACCGTCAGACTTCCGTACACAACACCGTGACTCTGGACAATAAAAATCTGGAAACAACCGAATCTGTTACTAAACTGTGGCAGCCGGAAGGCAATATCCAGACATTGGTTACAGAAAACCCAAGCTACAAGAACTTCAAGCACCGCCGTTCGGTCTTCTTCGTAGACAATACCTACTTTGTCATTGTAGATGAAGTATCAGGCAGCGCCAAAGGTTCTGTCAACCTGCACTATCAGATGCCGAAAGGTGAGATAGCCAACAGCCGCGAAGACATGACATTCCTGACTCAATTCGAGGATGGAAGCAACATGAAACTTCAATGCTTCGGCCCTGAAGGCATGAGCATGAAAAAAGAGCCGGGATGGTGTTCTACTGCATATCGCAAGCGCTACAAACGTATGAATGTTTCATTCAACGTAAAGAAAGACAATGAGAATGCGGTACGTTACATCACAGTTATTTACCCAGTCAAGAAGAGCGCAGATGCCCCTAAATTTGACGCTAAGTTCAAGAACAAAACGTTCGATGAAAACGGACTGGAAATAGAAGTGAAAGTAAACGGCAAGAAACAGTCATTAAAATATAAATTATAATCCAGTGACCAGCGAGGCACTGAGACCAGATTTCCATGCGGATATATGCCCGCTACGGAAAAGGCCTCGGCTCCTCACTGGTCATTTTTTATCATCAGATGTTATTTCTATCATGAAAAGCAATCCCTCTACCTTACTGCTTCCATTGGCTGCACTAAGCCTCGCTTCCTGTGCCAACCAGAAAAAAGAAGAAACCAAACGTCCGAACATCATCTTCATGATGACCGACGACCATACCACCCAAGCTATGTCCTGCTATGGTGGCAACCTCATCCAGACTCCCAATATGGATCGTATAGCCAATGAGGGTATCCGTTTTGACAATTGTTATGCAGTCAATGCCCTTTCCGGTCCTTCACGTGCCTGCATCCTCACCGGAAAATTCAGCCATGAGAACGGCTTTACCGATAATGCAAGCACCTTCAACGGTGATCAGCAGACATTCCCGAAACTACTTCAACAAGCCGGTTATCAGACTGCCATGATCGGTAAATGGCATCTTATCAGCGAACCGCAGGGATTTGACCACTGGAGCATACTCAGCGGCCAGCATGAGCAGGGCGACTACTACGACCCTGACTTCTGGGAAGACGGAAAGCACATCGTAGAAAAAGGATATGCAACGGATATTATCACCGACAAGGCAATCGATTTCCTCGAAAACCGCGACAAAAACAAACCTTTCTGCATGATGTATCATCAGAAAGCTCCCCACCGTAACTGGATGCCCGCCCCCCGCCATCTGGGTATATTCAACAATACTATTTTCCCCGAACCCGCAAACCTGTTCGATGACTACGAAGGACGCGGGAAAGCGGCACGGGAACAAGATATGTCGATCGAGCATACGCTGACGAATGACTGGGACTTAAAACTGCTCACTCGCGAAGAAATGCTGAAAGATACGACAAACCGCCTGTATAGCGTTTATAAGCGCATGCCTGTAGAAGTACAGGACAAATGGGATTCCGCCTATGCACAGCGCATTGCCGAATACCGCAAAGGCGACCTGAAAGGCAAGGCATTAATCAGCTGGAAATACCAGCAATATATGCGCGATTATCTGGCTACCGTTCTGGCTGTAGACGAGAATATCGGTCGTCTGCTGAATTATCTCGAAAAGATCGGCGAACTGGACAATACCATTATTGTCTATACTTCCGACCAAGGATTCTTTCTGGGTGAACACGGCTGGTTTGACAAACGATTCATGTACGAAGAATGTCAGCGTATGCCGCTTATCATCCGTTATCCGAAGGCCATTAAAGCCGGAAGCACCAGCAACGCCATTAGCATGAACGTAGACTTCGCCCCCACTTTCCTTGACTTTGCCGGTGTAGAAGTGCCATCTGATATTCAGGGAGCATCACTGAAACCAGTATTGGAAAACGAAGGCAAGACTCCTGCCGACTGGCGTAAAGCAGCCTACTATCATTATTATGAATATCCGGCAGAACACTCCGTAAAACGTCATTACGGCATTCGCACGCAGGACTTCAAACTGATTCATTTCTACAACGACATTGACGAATGGGAAATGTATGACATGAAAGCCGATCCGAGAGAAATGAACAATATCTTCGGAAAAGCAGAATATGCTAAGAAACAAAAAGAGTTGATGCAACTACTTGAAGAAACTCAGAAACAATATAAAGACAATGATCCCGATGAAAAAGAGACAGTGCTTTTCAAAGGAGACAGAAGACTGATGGAAAATCGATAAATAACCCAAAACAATCATATCATGGACAGAAGAAATTTTATAAAGAATACTGGCTGGTCTTTTTTAGGACTGGCAGCATCCGGCAGCCTGCTCGGCTCTTGTGCGGCAGGAAGTAAAGAAGCCAAAAAGAAAATGCCATCGGCAAGTGACCTCAAAATGTACTGGGGAGACCTGCACAACCATTGTAACATCACATACGGACACGGCGATATGCGCGATGCTTTTGAAGCAGCGAAAGGACAGTTGGATTTTGTAAGTGTAACACCCCACGCCATGTGGCCGGATATCCCCGGAGCAGACGATCCACGCCTGAAATGGGTAATCGACTACCATACCGGTGCTTTCAAACGTTTGCGCGAAGGCGGATATGAGAAGTACGTAGCCATGACAAACGAATATAATAAAGAAGGAGAATTCCTCACTTTCGTTGGATATGAAGCACACAGCATGGAACATGGCGACCATGTTGCCTTGAACTACGATCTCGATGCACCGCTTGTAGAATGCACTTCCATCGAAGACTGGAAACAAAAGGCCAAAGGACACAAAGTATTCATCACTCCGCACCATATGGGCTATCAGGGTGGTTATCGCGGCTATAACTGGAAATGCTTTACCGAAGGAGACCAGACCCCGTTCGTAGAAATGTATTCTCGTCACGGTCTGGCTGAAAGCGATCAGGGCGACTATCCATACTTGCACGATATGGGCCCCCGCCAATGGGAAGGAACCATTCAATATGGTCTGGAACTGGGTAATAAATTCGGTATTATGGCTTCTACCGACCAACATTCGGGTTATCCGGGCAGTTATGGTGACGGCCGTATCGGTGTACTGGCTCCGTCATTAACCCGCGACGCTATATGGGAAGCACTTCGGACCCGCCACGTATGCGCCGCAACCGGCGATAAGATTTTGATTGACTTCCGCCTCAACGATGCTTTCATGGGTGACGTAGTGCGTGGCAACAGCCGCCGCATTTATCTGAATGTTACCGGAGAAAGTTGCATCGACTATGTGGATATCGTCAAGAACGGTCAGATTCTGGCCCGCATGAATGGTCCGTTGACTCCGGTTGCCCCCGAAGGTGATACTGTCCGCTGCAAAGTGAAAGTAGATTTCGGATGGAACCGTGAAGAGCAGTATGTACACTGGCAAGGTAAATTGTCTGTAGACAAAGGACGCATTCTGAGCGTCACTCCATGTTTCCGCGGTGCAGCCTTCACTTCTCCGCAAGAAGGGGAAACAGAATTCCATACTCACGTAAACCGCATTGTATCCGCAGACGAAAAAGAAACCGAACTGGATATGTACAGCAGCAAGAATCCGAATACGACTACCGCTGCCATGCAAGCTGTCATCCTCGAAGTAGAGATGCCGAAAGACGGAAAAGTGATTGCTGATTTCAACGGCAAGAAGTTTGAACACACATTGGGCGAATTGCTCGAAGGCTCACGTTCGCACTTCATGATCGGCTGGCTGAGCGAAGCGATTCTCTTCAATCGTGCTATGCCCGAAAGCTGTTTCACTGTGGAACACTATATGGAAGATAAAGAGCCTCAGCGTGATACAGATTACTACTACGTGCGTGTTCGCCAGCGTGACGGGCAATGGGCATGGAGTTCACCTATCTGGGCAGAAAGAGTATAAACTGGTATATGAAAGAAAACAGTTGCTTTGCTTGTGCCAAGCCGTTGGCACAGTTGTGTCAAGCTGTTGGCACTGCTATGCCAAGCCTTTGGCACAAGCGTGCCAATACGGTGGCACAAGCATGGCACAGTATAAACGAATTTAAAACATACCTAGTTATATGGAAAAAGAATACGCTATAGGAATTGATCTTGGCGGGACTTCTGTGAAATACGCTCTTATTGATAATAATGGCGTATTTCACTTTCAAGGGAAGCTACCGTCGAATGCCGACGTATCAGCCGAAGCTGTCATCGGGCAATTAGTCAAGGCAGTCAATGAAGTGAAAACCTTTGCCGAAGCAAAGGAATATACGATAGCCGGTATCGGGATAGGGACACCGGGAATTGTCGATTGTACGAATCGTATCGTATTGGGAGGTGCGGAGAATATTCAAGGCTGGGAAAATCTGAAACTGGCAGACCGGATGGAAAAAGAGACCGGACTTCCTACCCAACTGGGAAATGACGCTAATCTGATGGGACTCGGCGAAACGATGTACGGAGCCGGAAACGGAGCCACTCATGTGGTCTTTCTGACTGTAGGAACCGGTATCGGTGGCGCAGTCATAATTGACGGCAAACTGTTTAACGGATACGCCAATAGAGGTACTGAATTGGGACATGTCCCCTTGATAGCTAATGGTGAACCTTGCGCCTGCGGTTCAATAGGATGCCTTGAACATTATGCTTCCACTGCCGCACTGGTCCGTCGTTTCAGCAAACGGATAGCCGAAGCCGGCATCTCTTATCCGAATGAAGAAATAAACGGAGAATTGATCGTCCGTCTCTATAAACAAGGAGATAAGATTGCGGCTGAGTCGCTGAACGAACATTGTGATTTCCTCGGTCACGGCATTGCCGGATTTATTAATATCTTCAGCCCTCAAAGAGTCGTTATCGGCGGAGGACTGTCCGAAGCCGGAGACTTTTATATTCAGAAAGTAAGTGAGAAAGCCCTTCGCTATGCCATCCCCGACTGTGCCGTGAACACGGAAATCATGGCAGCCTCTTTAGGCAACAAAGCCGGAAGTATCGGTGCCGCCTCCCTCTTTTTAAATAGAAAACCGAATTAAATGAAGAGCAGAAAACCTTCTCAACTTATTTAAGATTATGAAGAAAAATCTAGGAATGCTGGCGCTAATTATGGCGTTCTGGTTCACTATCTCGTTTATTACCAATATTCTGGGACCGCTTATTCCGGACATTATCCACAATTTCAATCTGAGCGATCTTGCGATGGCGGGGTTTATCCCGACTTCCTTCTTTCTGGCTTACGCCATTATGTCCATCCCTGCCGGACTACTGATCGACCGTTTCGGTGAAAAGCCTGTCTTGTTCTGTGGATTCCTGATGCCGTTTATCGGAACCATCCTGTTCGCCTGTATGCATACTTATCCGATGTTGCTAGCTTCATCTTTCATCATCGGTCTGGGAATGGCAATGCTGCAAACCGTGCTGAATCCGCTCCAACGTACTGTAGGAGGAGAAGAAAACTATGCTTTCATCGCTGAACTGGCACAATTTATGTTCGGTATCGCCTCCTTCCTAAGCCCGCTGGCATATACTTATCTGATTCGGGAACTTGATCCTGCCACTTATACAGCAGGAAAAAGCCTTATCCTTGACTTGCTGGCGGATATGACGCCACAAGATATGCCTTGGGTATCTCTCTACTGGGTATTTACCTTATTGTTGCTGGTGATGCTGATTGCCGTCGGTGTTTCGCATTTCCCGAAGATTGAACTGAAAGAAGATGAGAAAAGCGGATCGAAAGATTCCTACCTCGCCCTGTTCAAGCAGAAATATGTATGGTTGTTCTTTCTGGGAATCTTCTGCTATGTCAGTACGGAACAAGGAACCTCTATCTTCATGAGTACCTTCCTCGAACAATATCACGGTGTAAACCCGCAGGCGGAAGGTGCGCAGGCAGTCAGCTACTTCTGGGGACTGATGACGGCAGGCTGTCTGGTCGGAATGATTCTTCTGAAACTGATTGACAGCAAACGCCTGCTACAGGTTTCGGGGGTATTGACGATAGTGCTGTTACTAGCCGCTTTATTCGGAAGCAAGGATGTTTCGCTAATCGCCTTTCCTGCTATCGGATTCAGTATTTCCATGATGTACTCTATCGTCTTCTCATTGGCGCTGAACTCGGCTTCACAGCATCACGGCTCATTTGCCGGAATTTTATGTTCGGCTATCGTGGGTGGAGCAGGCGGGCCGATGATTGTGAGTACATTGGCAGATGCTACGTCCTTGCGTACAGGTATGCTGTCTATCCTGCTCTTTGTGGGATATATCACCTTCATCGGTTTCTGGGCACGTCCGCTGATCAACAACAAGACAATCAGTCTGAAAGAACTCTTAAAAAAATAAGATGATGAAACAACGATATTATATTTTCCTGTTATTTGTAGCTATGCTTTCCTATAGTGGATATGCGCAGAAAAGCATCCTGCGTCTGAGTCAGCAGACGCTGATGCATGAAGTCCGCGAAACACCTTCTCCACTAGACGGTCAGCACATAGCAGTCAATCCGCCGCGTTTCATGTGGCCGGATAAGTTCCCCCACCTCGGACCTGTGCTTGACGGAGTGGAAGAAGAAGATCACAAACCGGAAGTGACATACCGCATCCGTATCGCACGTGATCCTGAGTTTAAATCGGAAGTAATGACCGCCGAAAGAAACTGGGCTTTCTTCAATCCTTTCAAACTCTTTGAAAAAGGGAAATGGTATTGGCAGCACGCCTACCTTGATAAGGACGGCAAAGAAGAATGGTCGCCCGTCTATCATTTCTATGTGGACGAGCAGACACGTACGTTCAATCCTCCCTCCTTGCAAGAAGTGCTGGCGAAGTTCTCTCAAAGCCATCCCCGTATCCTGCTCGATGCCAAAGACTGGGATCAGATCATCGAGCGGAACAAGAATAATCCGGAAGCGCAGCTCTATATTCAGAAAGCAAGGAAATGCCTCAATCATCCATTGAAACATCTGGAGGAGGAAATCGATACCACCCAAGTAGTCAAATTGACAAACATCGTACAATATCGCTCGGCATTGATTCGGGAAAGCCGCAAGATAGTAGACCGCGAAGAAGCGAACATAGAAGCTATGGTACGCGCTTATCTGCTGACGAAAGACGAAGTGTACTACAAAGAAGGTATCAAACGTCTTTCCGAAATTCTTTCGTGGAAAGACAGTAAGTACTTCGCAGGAGATTTCAACCGCTCCACGATTCTGTCCATGAGTACTTCCGCTTATGATGCATGGTACAATCTGTTAACGCCTGCCGAAAAACAGTTGCTTCTCGAAACGATCAGCGAAAACGCCCATAAGTTTTATCATGAATATGTGAATCATCTGGAAAACCGTATTGCCGACAATCATGTATGGCAGATGACTTTCCGTATTCTGAATATGGCAGCTTTTGCTACATACGGTGAATTGCCGATGGCTTCCACTTGGGTAGATTATTGCTATAACGAATGGGTATCCCGTCTGCCGGGACTCAACACCGACGGAGGATGGCACAACGGTGACTCTTATTTCCATGTCAACCTTCGTACATTGATCGAAGTTCCCGCTTTCTATTCACGTATCAGCGGTTTCGATTTCTTTGCCGATCCCTGGTATAACAACAATGTGCTCTATGTAATCTATCATCAGCCTCCGTTCTCCAAATCTGCGGGACACGGTAACTCCCATGAAACGAAAATGAAACCGAACGGGACACGGGTCGGCTATGCGGATGCTTTAGCACGTGAATGCAATAATCCGTGGGCAGCCGCCTACGCACGTACCATTCTAGAGAAAGAACCGGATATCATGAAAAAGTCTTTTCTTGGAAAAGCAGGTGATCTGACCTGGTATCGCTGCATTACTGACAAGGCACTCCCGAAAGAAGAACACTCATTGGCAGAGTTGCCGATGACGAAAGTATTTAATGAAACGGGAATTGCTACGATGCATACTTCGTTGGGGGATATAGAAAAGAACGCAATGTTGTCATTCCGTTCCAGTCCATACGGTTCAACTTCGCACGCATTGGCCAATCAGAATGCATTTAATACCTTCTATGGCGGCAAGGCGATCTTCTATAGCAGCGGACATCGTACCGGTTTTACCGATGACCATTGTATGTATTCCTATCGAAACACCCGTGCACACAACAGTATTCTGGTCAATGGAATGACTCAGACTATCGGGACGGAAGGTTACGGATGGATTCCCCGTTGGTATGAAGGAGAAAAGATTTCGTATATGGTGGGAGACGCTTCCAATGCTTACGGAAAGATCACAGCTCCTATCTGGTTGAAACGTGGTGAACTTTCCGGCACGCAGTACACTCCCGAAAAGGGATGGGATGAGAACAAACTGAAGATGTTCCGTCGGCACATCATTCAATTAGGCAATACGGGAGTGTATGTGATTTATGATGAACTGGAAGGAAAAGAAGCGGTCACATGGAGCTATCTGCTGCATACGGTAGAACTTCCGATGGAAATGCAGGAACTTCCTGATGAAGTGAAAGTTACGGGAAAGAATAAGGATGAAGGCATCTCTGTTGCTCATCTTTTCAGTTCGGCAAAGACGGAACAGGCCATCGTAGATACCTTCTTCTGCGCTCCAACCAACTGGAAGAATGTAACCAATGCCCAGGGAAAAGCTGTGAAGTATCCCAATCACTGGCATTTTTCGTCTACTACCATTCCATGTAAAACTGCCCGTTTCCTCACCGTTATGGATACACATGGAAATAACCGTGCGGATATGAAAGTGGTTCGCCAAGGCAATACGGTACAAGTAGGCGACTGGATTATTACCTGCAATCTGACGGAGAAAGGGAAAGCGGCAATCAGCGTCACCCATCAAGCGGAAAAGGTTTCTTTGAAATACGATGCCGGCAAGAAGGAAGGTGCGACTATCATCACAGATCAAGTACAAGGGAAACAGGTCAATAAGGTTCTGACTGACTATTTACCGGATTTTGAGATATAATTTCTCCATTCTGGCACACAATATGGAGCTATTCAATGGTTATTATAAACTTACGAATAGCTCCTTTCTTTTATTGTCTTTTATTGAAGGTGACAATGCTTATTATGCCACATTTCAAGCATTAATAATGTCCATGACAGGTATTAATATCTGACTTTTCAGGTATTAACAGTTGACATCTCAGATATTAACATCTGACAACTCAACCATTAATACCTGAGATGTGGGATATAAAAAGACAGTAGATCACTGTACCTTTATCATAATGAGCATTGAGTTTACTACTAAAAAATTGTATCTTTGCCTATGTTGGTACTCTACGCAAACATTGAAACCTGCATAAATGTTATATCAACAGATAAAATTTAAATAGAATAAAAGATGAAATACATTGGAGCACATGTAAGCGCATCCGGCGGCGTAGAATTCGCCCCTGTCAATGCGCATGAGATTGGAGCAAATGCCTTTGCCCTGTTTACTAAAAATCAACGTCAATGGGTGAGTAAACCATTGACAGAAGAAAACATCCGTCTTTTCAAAGAAAATTGCACTAAGTACAATTTCCAAACAGACTATATTTTACCGCATGACAGTTACCTTATTAATTTGGGACACCCCGAAGAAGAAGGATTGGAGAAAAGTCGAGCTGCCTTTTTAGATGAGATGCAACGCTGCGAACAATTAGGACTGAAACTTCTCAATTTCCATCCCGGCAGCCATCTGAATAAAATCTCCGTAGAGGATTGTCTCGCACTCATTGCAGAAAGTATCAACCTGACTTTGGAGAAGACTAAAGGAGTAACGGCCGTTATTGAAAATACTGCGGGACAAGGCAGTAATTTAGGAAGTGAATTCTGGCAATTAAGATATATCATCGACCGGGTGAATGATAAAAGCCGTGTAGGTATTTGCCTGGATACTTGCCATACATATACAGCGGGATATGACATAGTGAATGATTACGATAAAGTCTTTGACGAATTTGAAAAAGAAGTAGGTTTCGAGTATCTGCGTGGTATGCACCTGAATGATTCTAAAAAAGAATTAGGCAGTCATGTTGACCGTCACGATAACATAGGCCAGGGACTGACCGGGAGTGCATTCTTTGAAAGATTAATGAAAGATTCAAGATTCGATAATATGCCACTTATTCTTGAAACACCCGATGAAAGCAAGTGGGCAGAAGAAATTGCATGGTTGAGAAGCGTTGAATAAACGCTTCACTTCTTTTTTAATAAATATTCGCCATACTGACTAACGGCTCATAGAGTTTCTCGATATCCTGCGAGTCCATTTCTATCTGCACCTGATCCCCCGGCATCAGTTTCTGCCCTTTGGGAGGCCAGTTTTTCCGGTCACGATGAACATTAATAATAATGCAACGTTCCGGCAGGCGAAGTTCATCCACGATTTTACCATCCAGGTAAGAACCGCTCATGACCTCTACCGATAAAGTGTAGCGGGCCTCTTCTTTAAACGCAGGAGAATTAATCATATCATCATATAAAATCACATTGAAAGGTTTTATCTGAAGCATTTCCGTGAAATAGTAAGTCAGTCCTCCCACTACAATAGAAGGATAAAAGACTTCCAGATGTCCCGTAATCTCAGTAATCAGCACAATAGCGGTGAGAGGTGTACGTATGACCGCAACCAGAAAAGCAGACATACAGATCAACATGATATAACTGATATTTTCATAAGCAATCACTCCTTGCTGAACCAGAATCAATGCAACTATTTGCCCTAAAAGCCCTCCTGTCACTAATGTAGGAATGAAACTTCCTCCCGGCAGTCCTGACGAAAAAGAAAAGGTACTGAATACAAAATGCAACAACATCATACCGACAATCCAAAGAATATGGGTATCGGGATGCATGGCCTGTGCCAACAGAAACTGTTCCCCACCTCCTGTCAGATTGACTTCTGCCATAGAGATGAGATAAGCAATAAAGAGCAGATATAGCATTTTTACGTATTCCGGATGCTTGATGGCCGGATAGATATGTTTGACCTGAAGCGTAGTGACAGAAAAGAACTTTCCGAAAACAGAAACCACAGCCGCCAAAAGAAGAAACAACTTTACCTGTGACCAGAAAGTCATTCCCGGTACAATCGCATCAATCTGAAAATACGGATTGATAGGAAAAAGCCAACTGGCGACTCCTCCGGCAACGACTCCTGCCAGCAAGGTAGTAATCGCCGTCTTTGGCGCATCAAACCGTTCAATAGATTCTATAACCAGCAATGAGGAAGCCAACGGAGCAGCAAAAGCAGCCGCCAACCCGGCACCGGCACCCGCCGCCAACAATTGTTTCCGCTCGCCGGCAAGCACTCTCCCCCATTTAGAAACCAGACATCCTACATACGAACCGATCTGCACCGAAGGTCCTTCACGTCCCAAAGACAAACCGGTGCTTAGCGCAAGTATTCCTCCCACAAACTTGGCAATCACCTCAATGAAAGGATGTTTATACGCAACTCTTCCATTGATAACTCCACGTGTTTGTGGAATACCTCCTCCTGTGATCAACGGCATCTTTTTCACCAGCCAGGAGACAAATATAAGAATCCCCCACATTAACAGAAAAAGAGGAAGGTACCAATACCATTTAGGATGAGAATCAAAGAAGTCATGGCGAAGATTGAAGAAGAACTGAAGCAGGTAATGATAAGGCACAGCAATAAGCCCCGTCAGTAACCCGACAAAGATACTGACAAAGTAAAGCCGCGCATCAATCAATTTGAGTTTGAAGATACGCCAACGTCCTCTGTCCTTTAATTTTTTAATCAGTCGAAACTCCATTCAGCAAAGTTTTCATTGTTTTCGCATGGATACAACAATTAATACCCCGCAGAGGTTTCAGACTGATAAATATTTAATCAGCTTTATCCTTCCAGCAGATTCAGACGCAGAATACCATGTATCATGAGTCAGCATCAACTACACGTCCGGCAAAGCTCTCTTTGCCGGACTGTGCATAGGCTGCCAAAACTTATCAGTAACAAGACACAATGAATAATCAAACGATACTGAAAAGAATAGATATATCTGCCTATGCCCAATTTGTGTTGACTTTAGTAAAATAAAACACTATAATAAATAATACCTAATCCATTATCTACTTTTGAGTTTGATGAGGGGTATGCTGTCTTTGTCTCTGGCGGTCTTGTCCGGGTTTATGACCTTGTCCCGGTTTCTGTCCTTTTCTACGGTCAAACTCTTTTCTGAATTTATTCATATTGCTCTTTTCCTGCTGATAAATCTTCATGATCTGCTTTTGAGACAGAATCTTGCTGAACTCATTATAATACTTCTCACGGATGTCCAGCATCTTACGACTCTGCGCAAACTGATCTTTCAACATTTTAGCGATTTCCGCATCTGTCATAACCGGTTTTGGAGTTTCTTTGGCAGTATTGGCTTCCGTACCTTGAGCTGCATCTTTTCTCGCTCTGGGTTTGAAGTTCATCATACGACACTCACGAAGTTCTTTCAGATACTTCTCGTATATCGGAGTAAACTTGGCTGCCGTTGCATCATCCAGCATGAGCGCTCTCACCATCTGATTGGTCTGCATCTGCATCATCTGCTCCGGTGTAGGATGCTGTTTTCTTTCTTTGTTTTCTTTATTCTGTGCAGAAAGGGTCATCTGGCTTCCCAAAAATAAAGCCATCAACACTACATAAATAAACTTAGTCTTCATAATCTTCACGTTTTAATAATTAATTGAGTTATTCAGTTTAAAAATATATCGTTTTCAGAGAAGCTGACGAGCTCTTCCAACTCCTCATCTGACAATTCCTTAATCCATTTATCTACCGGATCTGTTGTTACATTATTTTTATCGACAGCCAATATATTTGAAGCAGATGGTGTGTCGGTATTCATATAGCGGAGAGACGGCGTAAACAAAATCCCGGCCAATACTGCTGCTACAGCAATCACAGTAGGAATAATCCTTTTCAGCCGACGCTTCTTGCGTTGCTCGTCAACCGTACGTTCCAATATCTTACGCTGTGTCTCCTCAAAAAAGTTATCGGGAGTGCGATAAGGTGTCCGCTTACCAATATTGTCAAAATCAAAATCCTTATCCATGATGTTACCTGTTTAATATATATTCCTTTATCTTATCTTTCGCATAGTGATAATTCACTTTCAGTGTCTCAACCTTACTATCCAGAACACGGGCGATATCTTCATATTCCAGTTCATCGTAATAGCGCAAGTTGAAAACGATCCGCTGCTTTTCCGGCAAAGTCAATATAGCTTCCTGAAACTTTACAGCCAGTTCATCTTCGTAGTCGACATAGTCAGAAGCTTTCAGTTTACTCATCAGTTCTTCCTGAACATCTTCCGCTGATATTACTTCTTCTTTACGACTATTCAATAACCGAAGACACTCATTCGTTGCAATTCTGTAGATCCATGTACTCAGCGAACTTTCATTCCGGAACTGATCCAAATGGCGGAATACACGAATGAAGACTTCTTGCAGCACATCTTCCGCATCTTCGTGAGACACTACCATTCTCCGGATATAATTATATATCGGTTCCTGAAAACTGTCCACCAGCAACCTGAATCCCCGCTCGCGATCTGAGGAACAAGCTTTTCGGATTTTATCTTCGTTTATCATCTATTATTTCTGAGCTTTGGTTATTAGAACGCCGAAAAGGAACGAAGTTAAATGCACAAGAGCCGATTTTACATTTATTAATAGAAAAGAGGAAATATGACATTGGCATACAAGGAATAAAAAAACGCCTCCATAATCTTTTTCAAGACCATGGAGGCGCTGTTAACTCTTTATATACAAGCCGAAGTTGACTGAAAATCACCAGAACTTATTATGTTCCGCACTATATTCAAAACCTGCAGCTTTCAACTGACTGACAATATCTTCTCTGCTTACATCCATATCTTCGCAAAGCTCATCTAGCGAAGAATAACAGTCACGCAACTTCATATTGATGACACTGAACAGCACCATCGGATCTTTAGGCAATTCCATATTCTACAATCTTTTAAACCGGGCGCAAAGTTACAGCAATCCCGGCGAATGGCAAAACAAATCAAGGGCCGATTTCTTCTATTTTCAAAGAGATTCTCTCAATCAGCTTACCAAGTTCCTCTTCCAGAGGTATCACATTAAAATCCCTCCAGAAGTCTTCATCATATTTGAAATTCAGATCAGAGAAGATAGTACGCGTCGGTAATCTTTCTGCCCGCGGGAATGCAGTCACTTGTTCCGTATCCACTTTGCAAGTGATCATTTCAAACCAGATCTGCATCTGCGGACTAGCAGACAGCAACCGTCGCCGTTTCACCTTGAAAGAAAGGTCTCCACGGATATGATGAATATAATAGATACCTTGCCATGGTTTGTAGGAAATAGTATAAACCACCTTTTGCGGTATTATCTGAATGCCATGCGTGCGCCTTTCTACAAACATTTCCGACGCTTTCTTTACACGCTGGGGATCTACCTCAAAACGAGCTTGTAACAAGGCATTCGTCTCGGCATCAATATACAAATCTCCGCAATAGAGAGGCTCGATAATCTCCTTCTTTTGTGCAAAGTGTATGACATTCACACACCGGTCGTCTATGAATGTCACTCCCTGCGAAGTATACAGATAACCGTTATCACCTGCGTCAGGTATCAGGAATGAAGGCATATCCTTCATTATATCCATCTGAAAACATGCCTGAATGCCGGACTTCACCTTTACAAGCAGACTGTCTTTGGCTTCGACATTACTCAGCCGACTCATCTTCAACAGCTTCGCCTGATCGGAAACGGGAGAATGCGAAGCGATCTTATAAACTTTGAAAACTGCTTCAGTAAGATTCTGAACCTTATTTTTCAATAAAACTCCTTCACGGTAAAATGTGGTCAGGTAGGCAGGAGAATGAGAATAGTTCTGCTCTCTTTGCCTTCCCATTTCTTTCAGCAGCTTATAAGGATCGACCCATTGAACCACTACTTCCTGTAAAGGAACAACCTTTGGTTCCAAGCTCAGAATATGATGGCGACCTGCCAAAACAGAAACTTCCAAAGTTTGTGAAACATATCCTATATGAGAAAAAACAACCGAATCGTTTTGCAAAGAATCCGGTAAGGAAAGTCTGAACTCTCCTTCCTGATTAGTAACAATCCCCACAGATGTCCTCCGGACTCCAACGGATGCAGAAGCAACAGGCATTCCGGTTTCCTTATCCAGTAAAGTTCCGGTAAGCATCAGATTTACAGGGTGAACGGATGAAGGTTTCGCCTGTTGCTGTTTGGTCGGTGAAGAAGAAGTTATCAGAATATGAGTCCCTATTACTTTAAATTCCAGGCTGGTATCTCCTGTTATCTCATAAATAGCCTGACGAATGGTTCGCTCTCCTTTCCGTATCTTCACCGTTACATCATTATCTACTACTTTACTGTCATAGATAAACAGATAACCTGACTGCTGAGAAATATTGCCTAACAGTGAATAGACCGTTCCTTTCATCTTCGGCAGGCTGATCATACGCTCCAGCACATCTTCTCCGTCAGCTCTCAACGTATCCGGTACGATAAAGAACAAACACAGAATCACCATATAGCGATAAACCAGCCTCATCTCACTTTTTTTTATTTATTCTGTCAGCATGAATGTATCCCCCTGCCGTGTGCACTTCAAATTAAGCGCATAGGCTATCAATGTAGCCACAGTCTCTGGAGATTCATTGGAAAATTCAACTGTCAGCTTTCTTTTTTCAAGCGCAGGAGAAGCTACACGTATCTGCGAACTGCCTGCATTCATATTCATTACTTTCAGAATATGCCCCAAAGATTCATCTTTAAAACAGACATGCTTCAGATAGCGATTCAACTCTCCGGCATTTTCAGTCGAACTGAGCAAAAGTTGCTGTGATTGCAATACCACTGTCTCACCAGCTTTGACATAACATTCTTTATTTCCCTTTTTAAGGGTTACTCTGACGGTTCCCCGTTGCACCGAGAGACGGAACGGAGTATCTTTGACGCTCTTTACACTAAAAGCAGTACCCAATACTTCAATCTTTACTTCCTTTGTATCAATCCAAAAAGGTTGCTTCTGTTTCTTTGCCACATCAAAAAAGGCATCTCCCTGCAAACTGACTTCCCGTTTGTCGGAAACAAAATGTTCCGGATATCGGATAGAAGTCTCCTTTGCCAAAAACACGACAGAACCATCTTCCAGAGTCGTGACCAATGTAGGAACATCTTGATTCTCCTGTGTTATAAAGTCAGGTAATTCCTCTTTTTGACCGAATCCCCAATACAAAGTACTAAAAACCAAACCGACCACCATCGCCGCTACAGTGCCATAGCGTACCCACATCGGGATTTTAGGCATCCGATGGTCTTCTACAAGCAGATGATCTTTATCCAATCGGTCGTACAACCGATTCCAAGCCTGCTCCGTCTTTATTTTATGAATATCCGTTTTCATCATTTCATTTGAATATAATTTTCTATTTCTTTTCGCAAAGTTCGTAAAGTCTTCGTCATTTCCGCTTCCACCGTTTTGACGGAGAGAGAAAGCTGGACTGCAATTTCCGCATATTTCTTTCCCTCCGTCCGGTGCATTTTAAATATCTGCATTCTGCGTTCCGGCAATTTCTCAAGGGTATTATTTATCAGCTTCTGAAGTTCTTCATATTCCATCTGCTGATGAGGATCTGTCACCTGTTCCGAAGAAGATGCAGTCAGCACAGACTCTCTATACCGCTCTTTGACCTCTTCATGCTCACAGTATTGAATTGACTGATTACGTGTCGCCCTGTAGAGGTAGTTTTTTACAGACTGGAAAATCTGTAACTGTTCCCTATCCTTCCAAAGCACATAAAACAGTTCCTCAACAATTTCCTCAGCCACCTCCATCCGTCCGGTAATGCTTGCCGCATACCAACACAAGGGAGAATAGTAACAGCGAAATAGTTCCTCAAACGCTTTTATGTCACCTGCCTTTATTTTTGTCAGTATGAGCAGTTCATTCAGCATACTTCTATCATTTTACGATTGTTCCCAAATATAAGAAAACAATTCTGATTTTAATTAGATTGCTTTTTCAATTTATCGACAGCATGTTCCAGAGACTCCGTAGGTGCTATGATATTATAATTTCCCCAGAAGTCTTCACTCCAGTAATTTCCGACTTTATCATAGAAAATCTGATTGGAGGTAAATACTTTATTCCGCGGAATTATCTCGGACGGACTCTCCCTCCGATCTGTCACCACCATTTCTGAGGTTACTGCATAGCTCGTAGAGAAAAGCCTCCGTTTCCAGTCGCATTTAAAACGAATATCATTGCGGATATAATTCAGATAAGTCCTTCCATCTATCGTTTTATAGGTTATCAGAAAAGATAACTCTTGCGGTTTGAATCTCAGTCCAAATGGTTTCTGATGAAGAATAGCAGCAATTGCTTTCGATTTATTCTGCATATCCAGATTCATCTCGATACGTGTAAACGACAGCTTATCACAATCTACATACAATTTCCCATGAAACAGCGCATATGGTAAAAGAACTCTCGGACGGAAATTAATAACATATTGTATCCGGTTATCGATCAATGCCGATTCAGCCATCCAGAACTCATAGTTGTTCAATTCTTCTGGTTCCAGCAGCGCCTCTTTATTCTTTACGATATCCAAAACTACAGATATATTAGGACCACCCATAACCTTTACTGCCAATGTATCACTAACTTTCTGACTTAGCAGACGGCGTCCTTTCAGAACCTGTAGTTTATCATAATCCGTAGTGCGATTGGTGTATGCTGTTTTCGACACATCAAGTACAGCTTCCGATACACTGATATAACGGCGCCCTTTCTGCACAGTCTCCCGATAGAAGCTGGTAAGCATATTCCGGTTGGCACTATAATTTACCGGAATCTTCTCAATCGCCTTTTCTATAATTGTACGCGGATTATTGGCATAAACGACCACTTCATTCAACTGGTTAGTATGAGGTATCATCCAGACCGTCAATTTAGAAGAATTATTCTTATCTAAAGATACATGACTATTGATATAGCCTATGTGAGAGATTTCCAACTCTCGCGGCACTTCTTCTTTCCTGACTTTCAGAGCAAACTCTCCCTCTGCATTTGTCACCGTACCGATATTACTTCCTTGCACAGATACATTCACGTTTTCAAGTGTTCTCTTATTTTGCTTATCCTTCACCATTCCGACAATCGTGAAATAATCTCCTGCATCCTGCGCCCATATATCAGCACTCCCTATCCATAGAAAAGCTAATAACCATCCAACCAAAAGTATAACTGACTTTTTCATCTTAATAAAGTTTTAAAGTAAATAATTCCTGCTTCTATAAATAAGATCGTTCAATCTGCAAATACCCTATTGTCTGAAATAAAAAAAATCAGTATCTTGCCCGACAGACAAAAATTATATTCTCAACAAATGATTAATTATGATACGCAAATTAGATAAAGCAGAATTTCAGCAGGCGACAACTTTAGCATTAGAAGTATACTTGCAATGTGGTCAGGATGATTTCGAAGACGAAGGTCTTGAGAGTTTCAAAAGTTTTATATTCAACGATAAATTGATGAATGAACTCTGCATTTATGGAGCTTTCGAAGAAAATAAACTAATAGGTATTATGGGAACCAAGAATGAGGGCAAACACATTTCTTTGTTTTTCATCAAAAAGGAATTCCATAGAAAAGGGATAGGCAAGCAACTGTTTGACTATTCCCAATGTGATTGTCCGGCAAATGAAATAACTGTAAACTCATCTACATACGCTATCAGGTTTTACGAATCTCTGGGATTTGAAAAAACAAACGACAGGCAACAAACAAACGGAATCAGTTATACTCCGATGAAACTCATATCAAACAAATAAAGAAGAAGATATTACCATTAGATTCCAGTTCCCCGGAGCCCAAATCTAATTGTTAATTATACTTTCGAATATGTATTTCTTATAAAAATAGTTTCTACATTTGCGACTGTTATGGCGAAATACATTTTCTGTATATTATTTGGTATATTTCTGATATGGGGATGCAATTTAGTGCCCGATAAAGAATTACAGGAGTTCCGGACAGAGGCCGGTACTACCACTATACAATCCCATAATAAGTCACAGAGTTACCGATCCAAAGCTGTAGTCAAACAATCCGGTAAAGAAAACAACTCCTTCCAAGAAGGGAAATATGATGGAAAATATGATTGCAACATTGCCGATGGTATTTTAGGAAACTCACTTTTATCCCGTACCACTTCTCTTTCCAAAATTCTAAGATTCAACGTTTCTTCCGTTACAATTCGGATACTAAGTTCCTTAAAATATCAATTTCCGAAAGAAAAATGGACTGGTCTCCCCTACTACACAAATCTCACCAAATTCTCATATAGATATTACGTCTATACACTAGGACGAATACTTATTTAAATATCTCTTTTCCTTCTATGGGATGAGATGAGTGTATCTTCATGCCCATTTTATCTCTTTATATTCAAGGCAAGAAAGCAAGAAGAGTCTTTTCCATTGCCGGGAATATGCATACGATTTCACTTTTACATATTAATAACTTGATATATAATGGAATTTATATTAGACTTTATTCTCCACATTGATCAATACATGATTAATATAGTGCAGGATTACCATACTTGGGCATATGCTATCCTATTCATCATTATATTTTGCGAAACCGGGCTTGTAGTCACTCCCTTTCTTCCTGGTGATTCTTTACTTTTCGTTGCAGGAGCCATTTCCGCATTACCCGGTATGCCGATCGATATCCATATTCTTGTTTTAATCTTATTTGCAGCAGCCGTATTAGGTGACTCCTGCAACTACATGATCGGACATTTTTTCGGACGCAAACTTTTTCATAATCCCAACTCCAGGATATTCAAACAAAGTTATCTTGATAAAACGCATGAATTTTATAAAAAATATGGTGGGAAAACGATTATTCTCGCCCGCTTTGTGCCTATCGTCCGCACTTTTGCTCCATTTATAGCCGGAATGGGAAAAATGCATTACTATTATTTTATGATCTACAATTTGATAGGTGGAGCTATATGGGTAGTTTTATTTTGCTATGCAGGCTACTTCTTTGGCGATCTGCCGTTCGTACAGGAAAATCTTAAACTCTTGATTATCGCTATTATATTTATTTCAATATTGCCTGCAATAATAGAAATATTACGAGCGAAGTTAGGATCGAAGCAATAAAAAACTTTATTCATTTGTTTATTAATAACAACGGCCATCAAATTAAACATCTCAAAAACAATTTAATGTACTCATATTTATGAAAAATTCTTTTTTTAGTAAATTTACGCCCAAAGAACCAAAGTTCTTTCCTCTACTGAAGCAGTTATCAGATGTTTTATCTGCCTCATCCGTTCTACTTGTTGAAAGTATGGAACATGATCTGCCCACAGAAAGAGCAGATTACTACAAACAAATTAAAGACATGGAACGTGAAGGTGACAGATTGACTCATTTAATCTTTGACGAGTTAAGTACGACATTTATCACCCCCTTCGACCGTGAAGATATTCACGACTTGGCTTCCTGCATGGATGATGTTATCGACGGAATCAACAGTAGCGCCAAGCGTATTGTAATCTATAATCCTCGCCCTATTTCCGAAAGTGGCAAAGAACTGAGCCGTCTGATTCACGAGGAGGCTATCAATATAGGTAAAGCCATGGATGAACTGGAGACTTTCCGCAAAAATCCAAAGCCATTACGCGACTATTGCACCCAATTACACGATATAGAAAATCAGGCAGATGACGTATACGAGCTTTTTATCACCAAACTCTTTGAAGAAGAAAAAGACTGTATCGAACTGATTAAAATAAAAGAAATCATGCATGAACTGGAAAAGACAACCGATGCAGCAGAACATGTAGGGAAAATATTAAAAAACCTGATCGTAAAGTATTCATAAAAGCAGAGCAAGACACATGGAATTATTAGTGACTATCATTATACTAGCTCTGATATTCGATTATATCAATGGCTTTCATGACGCAGCAAACTCGATCGCTACCATCGTATCGACTAAAGTACTGACTCCTTTTCAAGCGGTATTGTGGGCAGCATTCTTTAACTTCGTTGCGTTCTTCATAGCCAAATACATTATAGGGGGCTTTGGCATAGCAAACACTGTGTCAAAGACAGTTGTTGAACAATACATCACGCTGCCTATTATCCTGGCGGGCATTATTGCCGCTATTTTCTGGAATCTGATTACCTGGTGGAAGGGTATCCCGTCTTCTTCCTCCCATACGCTTATAGGTGGTTTCGCAGGAGCTGCTATCATGGCAAACGGCTTTGAAGCTATTCAGCTCAATATCATTCTTAAGATTGCCGCTTTTATCTTCCTGGCTCCATTTATCGGTATGATTATCGCTTTCGGATTTACTCTACTTGTGCTCTATATCTGCCGACGTACAAATCCGCATACCGCTGAAATGTGGTTCAAGAGATTACAGTTGGTTTCTTCCGCCATGTTCAGTGTAGGACATGGTCTGAATGACTCGCAGAAGGTAATGGGTATTATCGCCGCCGCAATGATAGCTGCCCACTCTATGGGTCTGGGAATGGGAATAAACAGTATTTCTGATCTGCCGGACTGGGTAGCGTTCTCCTGTTTTACTGCTATCTCACTGGGAACGATGTCCGGAGGATGGAAAATCGTAAAAACGATGGGAACCAGAATCACTAAAGTTACTCCATTGGAAGGTATGGTTGCCGAAACCGCAGGTGCTTTTACTCTTTATATCACCGAAATGCTGAAAATACCTGTTAGTACGACTCATACAATTACCGGAGCAATCATTGGTGTCGGAGCAACCAAACGTTTATCCGCTGTTCGCTGGGGGGTGACTAAAAGCCTCATGACTGCGTGGGTACTTACTATCCCTGTCAGTGGACTCCTAGCTGCATGTATTTATTGTGTAGTTTCTCTGTTCCTGAAATAAATTCTGCTTCAAGGGAAACAACTCGAAATTTAAACAAGAAAAATAGCTACTCTTAACATCCCTCTACAGTATTTTGTAGAGGGAATACTATAAAATGATACACATAGAACCTTAAATATTTAACGTCTCCTTCGAGATATAAAGAATTTCTTCAGAAAAGAATTATTAAACATAAATCTTTTATTATTATTTTTTAATACTATCTTTGCTTTCATTGTGTAATGCGACAGGCAAATTTAAGTAATAATTCTATGTTCACTCAAGACGAAAGTTATATCAAATGGAAGTTATTTTTAGAAGGAGATGACCAGGCATACAGCTGGATATATACTCATTACATCCAAGTGCTCTATAATTATGGCTTACAAATCACTCCTGATTCTGAAATAGTGAAAGACTGCATTCAGGACGTATTCGTAAAGATATATAAAGCCAAAAAGAAACTTACTGTACCTCAAAATCCTAAAGTATATTTAATGATTGCTTTAAAAAATAACATCTATAATACTTTCAATCAAGAACGATTGCAAAAAAACTATGCTTTCAGTTTATACCAAACAGAAGAGCAGCTTACTGTTAAAAACGAATTCATTGATCAGGAAGCCCGGCATGAAGAAATGAATAATATTAAAAGAATGATGAAAATCCTGACTCCCAGACAACGGGAAGTTATTTATTACCGCTTTATAGAAGAACTGAGTTACGATGATATTTGCCAGATAATGGGGCTCAATTACCAATCGGCTTATAACCTTTTGCAACGCTCTCTACAAAAAATAAGAGAAGCCTATGGAGTCACTGGAATATGGATGTTAATACTCCATCAACTGACCTATTTACACTAAAAAATAAAAATCTCAAAAAAAATAAAGAGCAGTTGAGTAGATTTGTCAATTGAGATTGTCCTAAGATAAATCAACATTGAAAATGGACATTAAAAACAAATATACTCACTACTCTGCAGATCAACTACTCAATGATTTCTACTTTTTGGAGTCTGAGCAGCATCCCAGCCCAGAAAGTATCGCTTTTTGGGAAACGATGCAGCAAAAAGATAAAGCATTAGCAAAAGAAATAAAAATAGCACGTTCTTTTCTGCATGATATTCGACACATTCCTGTTTCACACTTACCGCAAAACGAAGTAGAAACAGTGTGGAAGAATATTTCCAGACTCAACAATATAGAAAAACAACGAAAAAAGAAAATTCTTTTTATTAATCATAGTATATTAGTTGCCGCCAGTTTAGCTCTTATACTCTGTTCGGCATGGTATTTTCAATCACAACTCAGCATTATGCAAGAAAAAACGGAACTGGAAATAACAGCTGTAAAAAGGCCGAACGCTACTCCTACTGATAATATCCAACTCGTACTTTCGAAAAAAAAACAGATAGATATTGATGGAAAAGAAAGTCAATTACAATATGATCATCAGGGCAAGATTAATGTAAACTCCCAAACCATTATTCAAGAAACTGATGACAAGGAAAAGACTAATATTTATAATCAATTAATCGTACCTGCCGGTAAACGTTCATCTATCACTTTCACCGATGGTACATGTATTTGGTTAAGCGCTAACTCAAGAATCGTTTATCCTGTGGAATTTAAACAACACAAACGAGAAATATATATAGAGGGGGAAGCTTTCCTCAGTGTATCTCATGACCCGAACCGGCCATTCATCGTGAAAACAAGCCAAATGGACATTCAAGTATTAGGCACCACATTCAACGTCAGTGCTTATGAAAATAAACAAACGCAAAGTGTTGTATTAGTAAGTGGTAAAATAAAAGTAAAAACCAGCAAAAATGAAAGTAAGACACTTTCTCCCAATAACTTATTAAGTTATAATGAACAGGAAGGCATCCATATCCAATCGGTAGACGTACAAAAATATATCGCCTGGAAAGATGGTTTTTACCTCTTCCAAACAGAAAAACTAAAAGACATTGCTACAAAACTCAGCGATTACTATGGCAAAAAGATCATGATAGACAGTCCATTGAAGACCATTACCTGCAGTGGTAAACTAGATTTGAAAGAAGATCTTGACGAAGTTCTTCAGACACTAATACGGACTGTCCCGGCAAGAATAGAAAAATCAGATGGAATTATCCATATTTATGTAAAACATTAATTAAAATCGAAAGCCTATGAATAAACATTATCCTTAAAAAAATAAGGCCGAATAATACCCTTAATATCATCCGGCCTTTGATTAAATTACTTACACGTTAATATTAATTAATCTAATCATTACAAATGTATGAAAAAGCACCGATTATTTAGTCACCAAAGGACTAAAGATAAACAACTATTACTAATCATGAAGTTTTTTTCACTCTTCCTTCTTATCGGAATAGGAAACTGTTTGGCTACAAACACGTATTCGCAGAATAAACTATTCACCATTAAATCATCACAAAAGACTATAACGGAAGTCTTTCATGAAATTGAGAAAAATAGTGAATATATTATTTTCTACATGGACCAACTCATTGATACGAACCGCAAAGTGAATATCAATGTCAGAAAGCAACAAGTAAGTGCTATCCTAGATCAACTTTTTGCCGGAACCGATAACACTTACAGTATCAACGATCGGCAAATTACCATTTACCGCAAAGGAGAGCAGCCAACTCCTCAACAAGAAAAAAATAAATTTGTAATCACCGGTGTTGTCACTGATTCACAAGGAGAGTCAGTAATCGGAGCATCTGTGAGAATCAAAGATACAACCAATGGAGTAATCACCGATATGGACGGACGCTATACAATTACTGCACCCGGAAAAAACAGTATTTTGGTAATTTCATATATTGGCTATTCAACTGAAGAAGTTAAAATCAATGATCGTCGAAACATCAATATAAGATTGCGCGAAGACACAAAAGCACTGGATGAAGTTGTAGTAGTGGGATATGGACAGCAAAAAAAGGAAAGTGTAGTTGTATCCATGAGTTCCGTCAAAGTTTCAGACATAACAGCTCCAACAAGAAATCTGACTAATAATCTGGCCGGACAAGTTTCCGGTCTTATAGCAATACAACGATCCAGTGAACCGGGATTTGATGATGCCGAATTTTGGATTCGTGGTATCAGTACATTTGCAAGCAACTCGGCAGCTTCTACTCCCCTAGTTTTAGTGGACGGTATTCCCCGTAAAATTACAGATATCGAACCGGATGAAATTGAAACTTTTTCCATCCTAAAGGATGCTGCTGCAACAGCTATCTATGGTGCAGAAGGTGCAAATGGAGTTATATTAGTCACTACCAAACGCGGTAAAGATGAAAAGCCGAAAATTACTTTTAAGACCGAGCATTCTATTTCAAGTCCCCAACGTTTGCCAGAATTTGTGGGATCTGCCGATTATCTAGGATTATATAATGAAGCATTGCGTAACGACGGTGAACCTGCTTTATTCAGTGACGAAACCATAGAAAAGTTTCGTAACAGCACTGATCCTGACCTCTATCCTAATACAGACTGGATTAAAGAGTTGCTCAAGAAAACTACAAATAATCATCGATACACACTAAATGTCCGTGGCGGTTCCGCACGTGCAAAGTACTTTGTTTCAGGTGCATATTATAATGAAAGTGGAATTTACAAAGGCAACCCTACAGACAAGTATGATACAAATATCGGACTTGACCGTTTTAATCTTCGTTCAAACATTGATATGGATGTCACCTCAACAACTAAAATTTCTGTTGATTTGGCAGGACAATACTTGATAGCTAACTATCCAGGCTCATCTTCATCCAGTATCTTCCGTTCCATGTTAATTACCCCTCCATACTGTTTTCCTGCTGTATACAGTGATGGCACAGTAGCCACTTATGAACAGGAACGAGGAGTTAATATGAGGAATCCATACAATCTGTTAATGAACTCCGGATATACCCGCCAATGGCGGACAGGAATCCAGTCGAAAGTAGGCGTACAACAAAATCTGAAATTCATAACCAAAGGATTAAGTGCTAAAATGAATATCAGTTATGACTTCGACGCAACTTTCAAATCCATACGTTCATACAATCCATCACGTTATCATGCAACAGGCAGAGACGAAAACGGGAATCTTCAATTCGCACAAGTAGTTTCCGGTACTCCAGACCTTAGCGACCTGAAGGACAACGGTATCGAAGCGAACAAAAAAATATATATTGATGCTTCCATCAACTATAAACGGACCTTTGCTGAAAAACATGATGTAACCGGAATGTTGCTCTATATGCAAAAAGAAACACAATATAAAACCGAGCCACTACCATACCGTAAACAAGGTGTAGTAGGACGTGTAAGTTATGCTTATGACGGACGTTACTTTATTGAAGGTAACTTCGGATATACCGGTTCGGAAGCCTTCGCCAAGAATCACCGGTTCGGTTTCTTCCCAGCTGTAGGAGTTGCTTACTATCTATCCAATGAGCCATTCTATCCCAAAGCAATAAAGAAAATAGCCAATAAGATTAAAATCAGAGCTTCTGTCGGAAAAACCGGTAATGATACTACCGATAAACGTTTTGTTTATAGAGCTACTTATAATATGGCAGCCGGTTCATGGTCACAAGGTATAGGAAGTAACGGAGGTACCAATGCAATAGGCAATGCTATCATCGAAGGATTCCCCGAAACGCTGGATATCGGTTGGGAAATTGAAACTAAACAAAATTACGGCTTCGACCTAGGACTGTTTGACAACAAAGTTGATTTTGTATTCGATTATTTCCGCTCTGAAAGAAGTCATATTCTGATGCAAAGAAATACTACTCCTACTGTAGGCGGATTCCGCGTCAATCAATATGCCAACTACGGTATTGTTAATAATCATGGCGTAGATATGTCACTGAATATTCATCAGCAAATAGGAAAAGTAAAACTCAGTGCACGTGGAACCTTTACCTATGCAAGAAATAAGATCGTTGAATATGATGAATTACCACAAAGATATCCTTGGATGGCTCAGACAGGTATGAGAATAAACGAAAATTATTTATATATAGCAGAACGTTTATATACAAAAGAAGACTTTATTGTCAGCAAAAACGGTAGTGGCATCGAAACTTATACTCTACGTTCTGAATTACCCCAAAGCACATTGGGGGGACTGTTAGGTCCTGGTGATATCAAATATAAAGATATAAATGGAGACGGCATTATCGATAGCTATGATAAAGTAAGAGGTGTAGGACATCCCAAAGTTCCAGAAATTGTATATGGATTTGGGCTAAATATAGAATATAAAGGATTTTATGCCAGCGCATTCTTTCAAGGTGCCGGCAACTGTTCCGTTTTGCTGGGAGGTAATACCCCTGAAGGATGGTTTCCTTTCTCATGGGGAGTAGACCAATCGAATTACCGTACATTCGCTTTAGACAGGTGGACTGAAAAAAATCCAAGCCAAAACGTATTAATGCCACGCTTACATAAAGACAACACCAATGCCGCTAATAATAGTGTAGCAAGCACTTGGTGGTTACGCAACGGAGGATTCTTACGTCTCAAGAACGTGGAATTAGGTTACCAATTACCCAAAAAACTCTTAAGTAAAATAAATCTTCAGGCAGCCAGAATCTATCTGATGGGATATAACATTGCTTTATGGGACGATCTGAAATATTTTGATCCGGAAGCTGGTAATGCCAATGGTGGTAATACATACCCCAAAGCACGGACATTTACTTTAGGAATTGACTTTACATTCTAATTAAATTTATTAAGTATGAAAACAAAAAAGAAACTATATAGGAAAGTACTGATAGTAGCTTTTACGCTATGCAATCTCTGTTCATGCAACTATCTGGATGTATCAGATGAACTAGCCGGAAATCTTCAATCGTTGGATGAGATATTTGACAATGTCGCCTATACCAAAAGATGGTATGCCAATATTTTTACTGCTATCCCTGATTATTCGGGTATCGTCGCTGCAGAAGGCAACGTCACAGGCTTCAAAAACCCTTGGGCTGGTATGTGTGACGAACTAACCGTTGGCTATGGAGACAACAAATTATACAATAAAACAGAAAAAAATGCAGCAAACATGGGTTTTCACCGTTGGGGAAATTGTTATAAACAAATTCGGCAAGCTAATATTTTTCTGGCCAATGCCAAACCAATAGCTGCCAATGGCACCCACGTCGATGTTCTGACAGAAGAGGAACTTATAGAAATGAAAGCTAATGTCCGTTTTATGAGAGCTTATTATCATTATCTTTTGTTTGAGCAATATGGACCTATTCCTCTTGTAAAAGACGCCATTTACGAAAGAGATGATGACTTAGATATTCCACGTAGTCCGATTGATGAGATTATAGCTTACATTGATCAGGAACTGAAAGAAGTATCCAATGAACTGTCACAAGAAGCTCTACATGAGGATGACCAACACAATGCGTGGGCCACAAAAGGTGTAGCACTGGCAGTCAGAGCTAAACTATGGGTATATGCCGCCAGTAAATTATTCAATGGCGAGTACAAAGAAGCATTATCGATTACTAATCCTGACGGACAACGGCTTTTCCCAGATAAAGATCCCGGAAAATGGGAGAAAGCAGTAAGTGCTTTGAAAGATTTCATGACATTCGCTGAAGATGAAAACAATTATGAATTGTTGGAAAATGAAGAGAACCCTTCACAAGCATTGTATGATTTATTTCAAACTTACAATCGAGAAATTATATGGGCCACTGCTGCCAATACCTGGGGTGGTATGGATGGAGATGCCTTTGACCGCAGATGTACCCCAAGAAGTGAACAAAATGGAATGGGATGTACGGGTGTCACTCAAGAATTGGTAGATGCATTCTATATGAATGATGGTTATCCGGTACAAGAAACAAGTTTCCTAAAACAGTCTACACTCTACACAACCGAGGGAACAGACACTTATAAGGAAAAAGTCGTTACCAGCAACAATAAGAAAGTAAGTGATGCCAAGAATGTCAGCAATCGATTCATGAATCGTGAACCACGTTTCTATAATACCGTATTCTTTCAAAACAGAAGATGGCACGTCAGTAATAACGTTACCCAGTTCCATAAAGGAAGTCCTAATGAACTTAGTGGTACTATTTATACTCTTACGGGCTATATGCTGTATAAGAGATTTAATCGTGAGGTTAATAAGAAATCACCGGGAGTTACATCAAAATTCCGTCCTTCTATCATTTTCCGTCTAGCCGATTTTTACCTGCTATACGCAGAAGCTGTCAACGAAATCGATCCTAACGATGCACGAGTATTGACCTACCTGAATAAAGTACGTCACCGCGCAGGATTAGAAAATATAGAAATTTTGAATCCTGACATTGCAGGCAAACAGGATCTGCAAAGACTGGCTATACAGCGTGAACGCCGCATCGAACTGGCTACTGAAGGACAACGTTATTTCGACGTACGCCGCTGGATGATAGCTGACCAAGAAGGTGAAGGACGTCAATATGGATACGTGCATGGTATGAACATGAATGGAACTGAAGATAAATTCCTTCAGGAAGTAGAGGCCAGCCCCATCGTATTCAGACGCAAAATGTACCTATATCCTATTCCGGATAGTGAAATGAAAAAGTCTGATGGACAACTTGTTCAGAATCCGGGATGGTAATCTTAATTATATTTCATGATTAAAAATATAATAACAATATGAAAACGATACATACCTTATTAGCAGCAATGACTATTGCGATGCTGGCAATAAGTTGCGAGAATGAATTTGATGTCTCCGATAAAGCAGACAGTCTGATATCTGTTACAGTCAACACCTTGAATAATCAAGCAGCCTATAATGTCGGAGAAACTGCCCAAGCGGAACTATGGATACAACGGGGAGGACTGAAAGATGCCTCCGGTAAAGTTCAATTCGTTGTAGACCCTCTTTTGCTTGACTCGCTGAATCAAGAAGATAAAACTAATTATGAGTTATTGCCGGAAAATTGTTATGAAATGACAAATACAGAATTTACGGTAGATAAAAACGAGTTATGCGGTTACATCACGTACCATCCTGAAAAGATACTGGCTTTGTCAGCGTATAACGAAACAAAATATGTATTGCCATTACGACTCATTTCTAACGATCTGGCTATTAATCCAGCAAGAAATACATCTTTTCTTGCATTTACCATTTTGGAACCTATCGTTCATATCAGTAATGCTGGAGTATATAATATCAATCCGGATCTAACTTCTACAATGGATATACAGATCGGAGTACCCTTTACCAATAAGTGGGATATTCTTTGTAATCTGACAGAAGATTTATCATTGATTGACGAATATAATCAGATTAATAAAGTAAATTTCACTTTACTTCCCGAAAATGCCTATACTGCTCCTGAATCCGTAACTCTTCAGGAAGGAGTCAGTCAGATAACCGCCTCCTACCAACTAAAAAACAATCTGGTACCGGGAAACTATATTTTACCTATAAAAATAGGAAGTATCACGGCAAGCCAAGGAGGAGTTCCGAATAACTCACTGGTAATAGATGAGGAAAGCAACGTTTTGTTCTGTATTGTAAAAGAAGGGAATAAGATCAACAAATCCGGATGGGAAGTGATAGAGTGCAGTTCTGAACATGCAGGGAATGAAGCTACATACATGATTGACGATAATGAAAGTACATACTGGCATTGCAAATTCAAAAATGAAGCAGGATCATCTGTACCTCCCTTCCATTTTATTATTGATATGAAAAAAGAAATTACAATCGCTCAAATTGACTTACTTAATCGTGGAGACGGAGCTGCCAATAATATTAAATGGGTAGAATTTTATGCCAGCAATAACAATAGTGAATGGGATAAAATTGGTGCCGGTGATTTTAATGATGAAGGTACCAGAGCAACATTCCGATATTATGTAAAGTCTACCAAAGCACGATATCTGAAACTTATAATTCCTGAAGGATATGGAAATAACTGTCCTCCTGCCGCCATTCGCGAATTGACTGTTTACGGATTAGAAGGTAATAATTAAAAATCAGTATTATACTCAAAACCTTATTTGATTTAAACACATGATGAATAAAAGATCCCTCAATCTGCTGCCTTGTGTCGCAGTTCTATGTTCTTGTTCTTTGCCCGCGTATGCCGGGCAAAGTTCAAAAAAAGAAAAAAAAACAAAACCTAATGTTATTATCATTCTCGCAGACGATTTAGGTTATGGTGATCTTGAATGTTATGGTACCACACGTGTACATACCCCCAATGTAAATCGGTTGGCTTCTGAAGGTATACGGTTTACCAATGTACATGCTACCGCTTCTACCAGTACTCCTTCCCGCTATGCTTTGCTGACCGGAGAATATGCATGGAGAAAGAAAGGTACCGGAGTAGCTGCAGGTAATGCAGGCATGATAATTCGACCAGAACAATATACTATAGCCGATATGTTTAAATCGGCAGACTATACCACCGGAGCTATTGGTAAATGGCATCTAGGATTAGGTGACAAAACGGGTACACAAGACTGGAACGGGACAATATCTCCTGCACTCAAAGATATAGGATTCGACTATTCTTATATCATGGCTGCTACTGCAGACCGTGTTCCTTGCATTTATATTGAAAACGGTAAAGTAGCCGACTATGATTCCACCGCTCCTATTGAAGTCAGTTATCAGAAACCATTTGAAGGTGAGCCGACAGGAAGAAAGAATCCTGAATTGCTTTATAATCTCAAGCCAAGCCACGGACACGACATGGCAATCGTAAACGGTATCTCGCGCATCGGATACATGAAAGGAGGAGGTAAAGCTTTGTGGAAAGATGAAAATATAGCAGACACCATCACCAGTCATGCCATCCGTTTCATTGAAGAAAACAAAGAGCGGCCTTTCTTTCTTTATTTTGCGACCAATGATGTACATGTTCCCCGCTTCCCACACGAACGTTTCAGAGGTAAAAACCCGATGGGATTACGAGGTGATGCCATTGTACAGTTTGACTGGAGCGTGGGAGAAATCATGAAAACGTTAGACCGGCTGGGATTGACTGAAAACACACTCATTATTCTATCCAGCGATAACGGTCCGGTACTGGATGATGGTTATGATGACAAAGCCGTTGAGCTTGCTGACAGTCATAAGCCGGGTGGTCCTTTCCGTGGTGGAAAATACAGTGCCTTCGAAGCGGGAACATGTGTTCCGGCCATCGTACGCTATCCGGCACAGGTGAAAAAGAACCAAACTTTAAACACATTGCTAAGCCAAATAGACTGGATCCAATCATTGGCTTCTCTAGTAAATGTCACTATTCCCCAAAGTAAAGCTCCGGACAGTCAAAATCATTTAGACAGTTGGTTAGGAAAAAGTAAAAAAGATCGTCCTTGGGTTATCGAGGAATCTAATATTCTGGCATTATCCGTACGCAAAGGAAAATGGAAATATATCGAACCTTCCAATGGTTCCCCCATGATCACTTGGGGTCCGAAAATAGAAACAGGATATGCACCTTATGATCAGCTGTTCGATATGAATAAGTCCGAGTTTGAAAGCGAAAATCTGGCTCCGAAATATCCAGCCATAGTAAAAGAAATGAAAGATATATTGGTGCAGGAAAGAGCAAAAGGGAAAAAGTGACATTTATTGAAACAACAAAATATATGGCTTCACCAAAATAAACAAAAACCTTTCTATTTATTTTCAATAGGCTAATTATAAAATTCAAAAAGGTGTGTCAGAAAAAGTTCTGACACACCTTTTTATATATACTAATTCAGCTAATCTTACTTCACTTCCTCAAAATCAACAGTATCTCTGTATGAGCAACTTGCGTACACGTGTTGCAATTATATCGCAAATCCGAAAATAAGCATCCATAAGCAACCACAGCTCTTGACTGCAAAAGTACGATTTTTATTCATAAATAAAGAGATGTAAACGCATAAAAATCAAAAGAAAGCGATGTTTTTAACAGATTCTTCGGTTTTATCCTTACCTTTGTATATGATATTGGGATGTTATACCCAAACAACAATAAGAAAACGATGCAGATACATAACAAATTCAAGTTGTAAAACTATTTATTATATTGAGATATGTCAATATGGAGCAAACTCATAGGAATCAAGAAAACCGAGGATAGAAACAATATCATCGGCAATAAAACCACCTCTGTACCATGTAGTGCCCACAATTATGCCATAGTAGATGTTGAAATAGGCTTGAAAGACCATAGAATCCATGATATAGGAGCCCTCAAGCATGATAACACGACATTTCATAAAACCTCAAAAGAAGAACTATTCATTTTCTTAAACGATGTAGACTACATCTGCGGACACAATATCGTTCACCATGATGCTAAATACCTGTTTACGGACAAAATATGCCGCTGGATTTTAGTTGATACACTTTATGTTTCGCCTTTACTGTTCCCTGAACACCCTTACCACAGGCTTGTGAAAGATGACAAACTGATGAGCGAACAAATGAACAATCCGGTGAACGATTGCAAGAAAGCAAAAGACTTATTGTTGGATGAAATAGCATGCTGGCATTCATTACCGAAAGAAAAGCGTATACTATTTGCATCGCTGCTGAAGGACAAGAAGGAATTTGAAGGATTTCTCAGTATGGTAAGTGCGGAGTATATCCATAAAGGAATACCTGAACTTATTAAAGAACTTTATGCCGGAAAGATTTGCCAACATGCCGATCTTGACATGCTCATCAACCAATATCCATGTGGATTGGCATACGCATTGGCTCTGATTGACACCACCGATTACCGCTCCATCACTCCCGGATGGGTACTTTATAATTATCCGGAAGTGGAATTTATCATAAAACTTCTGCGACACACTACTTGCAAAGAAGGCTGCGACTACTGCCATACGCAATTGGATGTGCTCCATAACCTAAAAACATTTTTCGGATATGAGCGCTTCCGGACATACGAAGGCGAGCCACTGCAAGAACGTGCTGCCCAAGCTGCGGTAAAAGGGAAATCGCTGCTGGCAATATTTCCTACCGGCGGTGGTAAATCACTTACCTTCCAACTGCCTGCACTCATGGCGGGACACTCCGTGCACGGGCTTACGGTTGTCATCTCCCCCTTGCAGTCTTTGATGAAAGACCAGGTAGACAACCTTGCCGACAGAGGCATCACGGATGCCGTAACCATAAATGGGATGTTAGACCCCATCACAAGATCGCTGTCAATACAAAGAGTACAAGACGGAGAAGCCTCGTTGTTGTATATCTCTCCCGAAATGCTCCGTTCAAAAACAATCGAGAAAATATTGATGGCGCGCCACGTTGTAAGGTTTGTGATAGACGAAGCGCACTGCTTTTCTTCATGGGGGCAGGATTTCAGAGTTGACTACCTCTACATTGGCAAATTCATCCAGAAATACCAGCAAAAGAAAAAATGCAAAACCCCGATACCTGTATCCTGTTTCACGGCCACGGCAAAACAGAAAGTAATCCAAGACATCTGTGACTATTTCAAGCAGACTTTGGATTTGAACTTGGAATTATTCGCATCAACAGCCTCAAGAACAAATCTACACTATTCCGTCATACATGTAGAGAATGACAATGACAAATATTTAAAATTGAGAGAACTTGTAGCAGAAGCCGATTGTCCGGCAATTGTTTACGTGTCACGCACCAAACGGACAAAGGAACTGGCTGCAAAACTGACTCGTGACGGTTACAAGGCACTCCCTTTCAATGGGAAAATGGAAGCCGATGAAAAAATTGCCAACCAAGATGCTTTTATGAACGATCAGGCACACATCATCGTGGCCACGTCTGCATTTGGTATGGGAGTCGATAAGAAAGATGTCGGTCTTGTAGTGCATTATGATATTTCCGATTCGCTGGAGAATTATGTACAGGAAGCTGGCAGGGCAGGTCGTGATCCTGGTCTTAGCGCACGTTGTTATGTGCTTTACAGTAACAATGATTTGGACAAGCATTTTATATTGCTAAACCAAACGAAACTTAGCATTAGTGAAATACAACAGGTATGGAAAGCCGTCAAAGACCTTACCAAACACCGTATGAAAGTCAACTGTTCTGCGTTGGAAATTGCCCGGCAAGCAGGATGGGATGATTCGGTATCTGACATTGAGACCCGTGTACGGACAGCATTAGCAGCTTTGGAACAAAGCGGATACTTGGTAAGAGGAAACAATGTACCTCATGTATATGCCACGGGAATAACGGTAAAGAATATGGACGAAGCAAGAGAACGCATAGCAGCATCACTACTTTTTGGCAGCGATGAAATAGAAAAGGCAGTCCGTATCATCAAGTCATTGATTTCTCAAAAACATATCGCCAAGGCTCAGGATTCGGAAGCAGAATCACGAATCGATTATCTGGCAGACATTTTGGGACTAAGCAAAAGAGATGTTATATCTGTAGTGGAGCGCATGCGACAGGAAGGTATATTGGCAGACAGTAAAGATATATCTGCCTATTTGCAGGATGCAGGTGATTCGGAACGAAAGTCACAAATCCTCCTCGAACGCTTTGCAAAACTTGAACAATACATCCTTAATCATATTCCCGACGGAACTTTACGAATATCATGCAAGCAACTGAATGAAAATGCCGTGAACGACGGAATCAGCACATCCAAAGAAAAAGATATCCGGACGCTGCTCTATTTCCTCACCATCAAGGGGTACACCCGTAAGAAAGAAGATGCGGTCCGCAATATGGAAATAAGTCGCCAGGCAGACTTCGAGTCTACTATGAGACGCTTTGAGAAGCGATTGGAGATAAGCCGTTTTGCCGTGGAATGGCTATATCAATCAGCTTCTTATGCAGAAAAGGAAAACATGCCCGGTAAAGCCATCCAGTTCTCCGTGGTAGAACTTCTGAACCGAATAAAGTCAAGCACTCAATCCCTTTTCAGCAGACTTGATGACATTCAATTAGAAGACGTGGAAGAAGCACTTCTGTATTTGTCGAAAATCGGTTCACTAAAACTTGAAGGCGGATTTTTGGTACTTTATAATGCCATGAATATCCAAAGAATAAAGGACAACAAGTCGAGATACAAGCAAGACGACTATCGGATGCTCAACGAATTCTACAAGTTGAAAATCCAGCAAGTGCATATTGTAGGCGAATATGCCAATCTGATGGTAAAAGATTATCATGCGGCCTTGCAATATGTTCAGGACTATTTCCAAATGGACTACAGAAAGTTTGTCATAAAATATTTCAAAGGAGACAGAGCAAACGAGATACAACGTAACTTGACACCACATAAGTACAAACAATTATTCGGACAGTTATCCAAACGGCAATTGGATATTATCTCAGATAAAGTTTCACGTTGCATTGTGGTTGCAGCCGGCCCAGGTAGTGGAAAGACACGTGTATTGGTCCACAAACTGGCCTCACTTCTGCTACTTGAAGATGTGAAACACGAACAGCTCCTGATGCTGACCTTTTCAAGGGCAGCCGCTACGGAATTCAAACAAAGGCTCATGGAGTTGATAGGCAACGCCGCCCACTTTGTCGAAATAAAAACCTTCCACTCTTATTGCTTCGACCTCCTGGGACGGATAGGAAATCTTGAGGATTCAAAGAATGTCGTTTCAAAGGCAGCCGAGATGATATGCCAAGGAGAAGTAGAACCAAACAAAATCGGTAAGACAGTATTGGTTATAGATGAGGCTCAGGATATGGGAGCTGAAGAGCATGCGCTTGTAAAGGCTTTAATAGCTAATTATGAGGAGATGCGTGTGATAGCAGTGGGAGACGATGACCAGAACATCTATGAATTCCGCGGTTCCGATTCCGGTTATATGTACCGACTGGCACAAGAAAGCGGAAGCACGTTTGTCGAAATGACCGAAAATTACCGCAGTGCGCGCCAGCCGGTGGATTTTGCCAACGGATTCTTGAAAAATATACATAAAAGGATAAAAAGTACACCAATTATCTCCATGAGAAAAGAAAAGGGTTGGGTTGAAGTGATACGCTATCAATCGGAATATATGTATCAGCCGCTCGTCGAAAACTTGCTTCAACATAGGGATAAAGGAACTTCTTGTGTACTGACCCAAACAAATGAAGAGGCCGTTATCCTGATGGCTCTTTTGCGGAAACATGGCATAAACAGTAAACTGATACAATCAATGGACGGCCTACGTTTTTGGAATATGGCCGAAATGAGATATTTCCTGAGGTATATAAACAAGCGGATAAAAACACCGTTAATCACGGAAGAGCTGTGGGAAGAAGCCAAGCATAACACCTTCTCTACTTATGACAGGAGTCTAAGCTTGATGTATGTGAAGCGGTGTGTGGAACTGTTTGAACAAACCAACAAAACAAAATATTTCAGTGACTTCAAGGAGTTTGTATTTGAGTCGTCAGTGGAAGACTTTTGCGACACATCAAGAGCCGACGTTGTGGTATCAACTATTCACAAGGCCAAAGGCAGAGAGTTTGACGATGTGTATATGCTCATATCCGACAATTATGTAAAGGATGCCCATCTAATGCGTCGATATTACGTAGGAATAACCCGTGCGAAAAACAGGCTGTTCATACATACAAACAGTGATTGTTTCAATCATTTGAGTGCAGACCGCTATCTTATGGATCAGCGACAATATGACATGCCTGAAGAAATTGTACTGCAACTCTCTCACAAAGATGTCAATTTGGGATTCTTCAAAGAACGGAAACAAGAGGTTTTAGCACTAAGAGGAGGAGATTCTTTAATTTACAATGATTTCTTCTTGTATAGTTCATCGACCGATAAACCTATAGCAAAATTATCATCAAGAATGCAGGGCACGTTATCTGAATGGGAACAAAGAGGTTATAAGGTGCAATCTGCATCTGTACGGTTTGTTGTGGCATGGAAGCCCAAAGATGTACCGAAAGATGAAACGGAAACGGCTGTTCTCTTAGCAGACTTGAGACTTTCTTTGTAAGTTAAAACACTTGAATTTATCATATTATCACTACCTTTGTGATAAGAATTAAATATTATACGAATAATGCAGATACATAACAATACATTGATAACAGAATGCTCAGCTTACGATTTCAAGGAAATGCTGGAGCGTAAGAAAGTGAAGTCGTGGCTTAAATCCGTGTCGGCTTTTGCCAATACGGACGGTGGCAGTTTGTTTTATGGAGTGAATGATGACGGCGTAATTGTAGGGTTGGAGAATCCACAAGCCGATGCTGATTTTATCAGTGAAATGATAAAGGCAAGACTTGACCCTGTTCCGGAAGTTCAACTTATTCCGATAGAACACGAAGAGCATACCCTGCTTGAAGTGAAAGTAAAGACAGGAACGCTTACACCTTATTATTACTATCAGGATGGAACACGTACCGCATATATACGAATTGGCAATGAAAGTGTGGAGTGTAATTCGCAACAACTTCTTTCATTGGTATTGAAAGGTACGCACATGACATGGGATTCTCTTCCTACCCAAGTGGATGCCAGCAAACATTCTTTCATCATCCTTGCCAATACCTTCCGTGAGCAAACCCATCAAGAATGGAACGACAAGTATCTGGAATCATTCGGACTAGTAACTCCTGACGACAAACTGACCAATGCAGGATTGCTGTTTGTGGATAATTGCACGGTATTTCAATCGCGTATTTTCTGCACCCGTTGGACTGGACTATATAAGGATGATG